>Ga0233444_10005023_pt1 | contig 12368 bp, 11 predicted proteins | sample SI_124_October20_6_FD_182792 | JGI IMG/M metagenome (GOLD analysis project Ga0233444, IMG submission 182792) | Seawater microbial communities from Saanich Inlet, British Columbia, Canada - SI_124_October2016_10_MG | ecosystem: Environmental > Aquatic > Marine > Inlet | place: Canada: British...
ACGGCCAAGACGACGGCCAAGACGACGGCCAAGCGCAAATACAACCCGGCGAAGAACTGGACGAGGAACAGGAAGAAGGTGGGGGAGCGGCGGGTCCGTCTGTGAACGCCAACCGGCCCGACTACGACATCGAGGACGATGGCAACGGCGCCATCCAGAAGATCACCTTCCATCGCCGGAACCGCCAGCCCGTTGTCATGGTGCGCCCGGACCAGGACAACGACCACCACCTCCTCTGGCGCCTGCTCGATGCGCAGCGCAAAGGGGCGCGCAGGAAGCGCGAGCTGGTGACCGCGATCAACAAGGCGCGCGACGTCCTGATGACCGTGAGCGGGGGCGTGTCGCGCTCGCGCACCATCGCGCGAATCAATGCCGTGACCAACGAGGTGCCATCCCCCGAGCCGCTCGAGTGGTGGATCAAGTCGCTGCCCCGGGACTTGCAGGCCGAGATCGCGACCAACTTCTTCTTGCAGATCGACGAGGCGGTGGCCGACAAGCATGGCAACGGCTACGTGCCTGCGCGCAGGCCGAATCCAAACGGCAGGCCGCAGTGGCGCGGGTCGATGCTGGGCGGCAAGTTTCCGCACGCCATCGTCAGCGTCAAGAAGCCGGGCGATGGCGTCACGGACCGCACCGACGAGTTCATGTGCGCCACCTGCAACAACATCGAGCTCACCGTGCGGCTCAAGACGTTCGTCAACGGCCAGCCAAAGGACTGCTCCGAGTCCAAACTCCTGGAGAAGATCAACAGCGCGCACCACCTGTCCACGCGCTCCCTGTGGGGCCTCCTCGAGTCCAAGATGTACCTCTACTGCTACCTCGAGTTTGCCGACGGTGTCGACAATGGCTCGCCCGTTGGCGCCTACGCCTTTTCCAAGACGCCCGACAGCAGCGGCGTCTTCAAGCCCACCGAGTGCCCGCCCAGCTACCTCAACGACGGCAAGCCCGGCTTCTACGAGTTCCGCATGGAGCGGGGCCAGGCGAGCATCGAGTTCAAGTTTCAGGAGGCCGTCACGACGTCCAACCTCAACAAGCACTACCGCAACCGCCTCTTCCGCCTCGTCGTGAAGGCGATCAACCCCTTTCTCGCCGGGCTCGAGGGCATGACCGCGCGCTCGAGCCCCTTCATGATCAAGAGCGTGCTGCACAACGACGTCAAGTCGAATGAGCGCTACGTGCGCGGACCCGACAACGCCGTCGTGCCCTCCGGGCCCGCGGACGCGCCCACGGCCTGAGCGGGGACCCGTGTGTGCGTGTGCGTGTTTTAAGAAAGTGCGTGTTGGTTGCGCACAGTCTTGCAACGGGAGCCCGCACTCACGAGTTAGCCATTTCCCGCCAAAATGACACGGAGCCCCTATTAGGGTGAGAAAACGACCAGGTTCGGACCCATTGTAGTACTCGACGCGCACAGTCTTGCAACGGGCGCCCGCACTCACGAGTTGACATGTTTGCCTTTTTTGGGTGCGCAGGTGATTTGTGCTATGGGGCCTGTTAACGTTTACGACGATGATTCGTACAAGGGAGACGTGGTCACGGGGGTGGCGCACGGCGTCGTGGACGCGCAAAGGGCGCGCCGGATTCTGACGTTGGACCGCCACCTCATGCGGCTGGGACTGACCGGATCCCTCAAGGACGACATAATGGTGGAGCGGGCGCGCTTGCTCAATCAGCTCGCTCCCGGGTTCAAGTTGGGCAGGTTTGCGCGCCTTGAGAGGGAGAACGAGGTCGTGTCCGCCAATGAGAGGGAGAACGAGGGCGTGTCCGCCTATGAGAGGGGCATATTCACCAACGTCAAGCAAGTCTTCCACCTTGGGGGCGACGACGGCGACAGCGGCTGGTACTGGCGCACGCGGCCAAGCGAGATGCGCAAGCGCGCGGCTCAGCTTGAGATAGAGCACGATCGCTGGCTTCCGCCCAAGCGCCAGAAGGAGCTCCAGGCGGAGCGTAAAGCACGCAAGTGCTAGAGGGCGTGCGCGTGTGTGTGTGTGTGTGTTTGCGCGCGCGTGTGTGTGTGGAACCCCCGTGGTGTGAAGGGACACAACTATAATTCGCGCGTGGCGCCCCAATGAGCACGGGCAACGGGCAACGGGCAACGGGCAACGGTGAAAAAGGGCGGCGGCGCCCAATGCTCCTCGAGCTGATGCTCGCGGTGTGGGCGTTCAGCCTGCCGATTGACCCCTTCCGTGCACGGGCACACTTTCCCCTTTGGCCTCGGCGACCCGTCCACTCCCTGCCCGCGCCGCGGCGCGCGCCCCTCGCGGAGCACGGCTGGGAAGCGCGCGTGTTGTGTAACCTGACGAGTGTCGAGTGATCGCGCAATTTGTGTCGGGGGAACCCCCTTGTGGTTTTTTTGCATTCATTCGGTGTCTGCGAGGCGCTCTCCGCGCACTTGACTCAGCTCGCGTGCCGTGACCCTAACCACCGCAAGCGCGTCCAGCCAGTGAGCGTGGCGCCAGGCTCAGGACCACTGCAGCAGCGTGGTCGCACAGCGCGCACTCGTGTACGGCAGCCAAGCCTGCTGCAATGCGCGCGCGCTCTCGTTGTGGGTCTCCAGCATCCACTTGAAGACCTCGTCCACGCGTGCCGGCGTGCCCACCGCGCCGTCCCGTGTCGAGTGGAATTCGACCCAGAGGGTTTCCACGCGCTTGCACAGCACTCCAGACATCAGCAGGTCGCGAAGGATGTCGTACTCGGACCCTTCCACGTCCAGCTTCAACGCGATGGGCCCGCCACGCCCCCCAACCGCGTCCAAGAAGGGCGTCGCGTCCACGGTGCGCACGGTCGCGGTGTTGTCTCCGACCCTTGCGCCCGCGTTCTTTCTGTTTTGGGCATCGAGGGCGTGTCGGTGCAACTGCAGCGAGCTGCCCGTGCCGTGCAGCGTGTCCAGGCCAAACGTGGCGTTTCCATCCCTGACGGAGAGGGCCGTTTGCGCGTGCACGTTGACGCGGATGCCGTGGCGCTTCTCCAAGCGCTCCGCTGTGCGCAGCAAGCGGGTTGTGAATTGCGGGTTGGCCTCAAACGCTTCCGCGCACCACCGTCTCCGGACGTGCAGTGGCAGCCACCACGGCCATCGCCAGTCGCACTTGACACCTTCGGGGCGCAGTGTTCTGACTCCGAGTGCGCACGACGGGTCACCGTACCAGCTCGTGAGCGTGTCGCCCAGGTTGGCTCCCGCATCCACAAAGGTGCCGGCACAGAGCATTGCGCGCGGTTTACGAACGTGTGCCCTTTGCGGGTGCCAGATTCTTAGCGCGTAAAGACGCGCCGTTGACACGCTGTTGACAACCGGCGGGGGCGCGAGAACCGGGAATGGCGCGCGCTATCTTGGGCAGGGCGGGCAGCCGGCGTCCTCGGTGCAGGTCGCGTGCTTTTGGCTGTGCGCGCTCTCGGCGTTTGCGCGGTTGTTGACCTGCCCACACCTTTGAGGGCAACCGCGCGATGCTTCTCCACGAGCTGCCGGACGACGCCCTGCGCCACATCTTCACGCACGTCGAGCTGCCGTACGTGCTCAAGCTCGCGTGCCGCACGCTCCGTGCCGCGGGGCCCAAGCGGACCCTCACCACCATGGGACGCGTCGCCAGGTCCAAGCAGAGCCTCCGCCTGGCGCACGCGATGCGCTTTCCCTTCACGTGGGACGCGACCTTCACGGGCATCATCGCGCGGAGCGGCAACCTCGACGCGCTCGTGTGGGCGAACGATGCGCTTTGCATCCCGTTCGACAAGTTCACGAACGCCGACGCGGCGATGGCGGGGAACCTCGAGATTTTGGAGTGGTTGCACGTTGTCCACAATGACGGGTTCGACAGCCGCGATGTGGCGAGGGTCGCGGCCCGCTTCGGCCACTTTGGCATCGTCCGATGGGTCCACTCGCTTGGAATGGCGATCGATTACCACGCCGCGAACGAGGTGGCCGAGCGGGGCGACTTCGCCACGTTCCAGTGGCTGATCGAGGTCTTGCGCATCCCGATCGGCCGTTCCTGCCTCACGCGCGCTGCGCGCGGCTCCGGCATGCACAAAAACGGCGAGCACGTGAAGATCATCGAGTTTGTGTGGGGACGGGAAGGCCCCCACTTTATTCCAAAGTGGGACTCCAGCGCCTTCGTCTGGTCGGTGCGCAAGGCCTCCCTGGAGATGCTCAAGTACATGCGGAGCAACGACTGTGGCGACGAGTGTCCGGAAGATACGCTGACAGAAGCGGCGTACGGCAACCGCCTGGACGTGCTGCAGTGGTTGTGCACCGACCTGCCGCACATCTACGAGCCGAACTTGTTTGCGACTTGCGCGGCGGCAACCAAAGGCCACCTGGAGCTGCTCCAGTGGCTGCGCGCGCGGGGGTGCCCGTGGGACTGGAGGGCGACATACCACGCCGCGGAAAACAACCACATGCACGTGCTGCGTTGGATGGCCGCCAACGGCGGCCACATCTACGACGCCAATGTGCGCCTCGAACGGGTACTGAGGAAGCTCGTGCAGACGCCGGCAGGCCCGCTCCCCGACCAGATGGTTCCCGGCGCCATGTGGATACGCGCGCTCATGCGCTGGCGCAAGGTGAAGCTGCTGGTGTTGTTCAAGTGGGGGGTTGCGCGCTTTTGGCAGAAAGAGGCGCAGAAGCGGGGCTAGTTTGGGTTTCGAGTCCCCCCTTTTTAAAGAGGAAAGGCCACCAAGTGTTTAAAAAAACGCCGACTCGCCCACTCGCCCACTCGCCCACTCGCCCACTCACCCACTCACCCACTCTCGGCGCCGTGCTTGGCGATCCAAAGCGTCGCGCGCTCGCGATACCACGGATCCGCATCTTTGCACAAAGACCCCGTCTGCATGTGGCCGTACCAATACCTGGCGTCTTCCTCGGACTTTGACAGGCCGTGGAGGCCGCACTCGTTGAGCCAGCCGAGCACGCCGCACGCGTGCTCGGAGCCCAGCATGGCGGCGCGCGTGATCATGCAAACGCCGCGCATCGCGTCGCGGTTCACGCCCGAGCCGTTGATGTAGGCAATGCCGGCCGCGCCGGCCGCGGGCCCGTAGTTCAGGTTGGCCGCCTTCATGAACCACTTGAAGGCTTCGGCCGGGTCCGTGCGAAGCCCGCGCTTGCCGTCGCGGTACGAGAAGCCGATGCGAGCCATGGAGACCGCGTTGCCCTTGGCCGCATCGACGCGCAGCGCCGCTACCATGTTGGCGTTGGTTTCCCTCGACTTCCACGCCTCGGCCTTCTCGCCGATGAGAAACCCGCCTTGGACCAGTCGCCGGATCGTGCTGCGCATGCCCTCGTCGGGCTCGTACTCGACGCTGATCATCACGTTGGTCAGCGGCGACTTGACCTGGCCGTTGATTTGAGTTCGGGCAATGTGCTCCGCGATGGCCTCGCGCTCGTACAGTTTGCCGTCCTGCATGCGCACCGGGTCGTGAAGCAGCTCAAAGGTGATCGGGCACGAGAAGTCGTCGGACCACGCCTCGGCCTCGTCGCGGTTCATGTAGACCACCGTGCCGTCCGTGAGCTCAACCAGGTGTCGTTGCTCTTCCTTCCGTGCGCGCTTTGCGCCTGACATTTTAGGCATGCGCGCGCCGCGTACGAGTGCTGGGAGGTCGACGAGCGTGCGCTGACCCCCGCGCGCTCGTAACTTGTGGCGCGAACCGTGGCATGATCGCTCCCGACACTCGTAGCGGCAAGGCGCAGCTGTCGACGTTTGGATTCCCCGCGGCCCTGTGCGTGCCGCACATGGACGCGCCGGCGTCGAACGAATCGCCTGTCGCTTACGCGGTGGTCATCGTGGTGACCCTCGAGCTCTCCTCGGGCCGACCCCTCACGCCGCCGCGTGTGCGTTGGGGGTTTGGGAGCGGCAAACACGCGAACGACAAGGGCAACTGTGTCGATGTGCGCAACCTCTGGACCCCCGCGATGTACGACGCGCTCAGGAACGCCTTCTGTGATGTAGACAACGCCGTCGTGCGCGTGCGGGCCTGGGCATCGCCCCAGCTCATGACCTGCATGCTGCGTGCCCTCACCAACGGGCGCCTCTCGAACATCGACAGCCCCGATTGGGTGCTCCAGCACGCCGGCGACTTGGGCCACCGCATCGTCGACACGCGGCTGCCCACCAACCACGCGCACTGGCCCGCCCACCTGGCGACCGTGCCGGGTGCCGTTTGATGCGCCCAGCGTGCGCCGCAGCCGCAGCCGTGGCAGTGGCAGTGTTGTGACTCGTTTTAGGAACCAAATACCATTTGTGGACATTCAGCTACACGCCGCAACCACTTGCCCGCTCTTCCCCTCTGCCCTAAAAATACCCGCTTTAGCACGACTTCAGGAGCAGGTCGAAGGTCTCCCCCGGCTTGGCGAAGGACAGCGCGCGACCGATGACGCGCTCGCTGGCACCGGTAGCGATCTTGACGGTGATCCTCCGGGGGTTGGAGTTGCCGCGCGAGGCGTTCCTGGAGGCGGTCGACGAGTACGCCTTCTGGTTGTAGAAGCACCACTCGAGCATGTCGCCCGGGTAGAGCACCGTGCCCGAGTTGTTGAGCAGCGTGCACATGCCGCCGATCGCGAGCGTGAAAAAGTCGTCGGTCTGCGGGCCGGCGCCATCGTCGATGGGCCGCACGGACTTGGAGCGGGCCACGCCCGCAAAGTAGAAATTTTTCTGGTCGTTGGCGCCCAGGCAGGCGCAGCACGAGAGGACGGGCGTCGCGGTCTCGGCTGCGTAGCATCAGGGCAGCGTTAAGTAGCCAATAAGCCGGCAGCTAATCCCAGGGCTACCCGTGAGGCCAATTCTGACCTGCGACGTAGTTGCGGAAGGTGGAGTTGCGGGCCTTGCGCGAGACGCAGATCATGCCAGGCAGCGCGGTCGCCCTGCAACCAAGAGATGCGCGCCTTAAGGGCCGGGCCGGGTCGGGGTGAGGGCGAGGGCGGGGAGTTCAAGCGTGAGCAAAGCTCGCACCACTCGTGAAAGTGGGGCTTGTGCTCAAAGTTCTTTGTCAGCACCACATCGCCACGCGCGTCCTTGCTTCCTACGGGCCCTGCCGGCTCGACATCCGCGACGGTGATGTTATCCGGCAGCGCGGTGAACTCGTAGCTGTCGACTGCGCGCGGCAACCGCCAGGGTCAGCCACTCGCGCGCCCAAGCGTGTTCACAAGCGCCGGCCGAAGGCGTGCGCGTGCATGGGCGAGGGTTGGGGTTCGAGGGTCGGGGTTCGAGGGTCGAGGTTCGAGTCGACGATTGCGCACTGAAGCAGTTGATCACGACCTCGCCGATGCGCGACACGGGCTGGTAACCCTCAATCTCGCTGTGTCGGAGGTTGGGGTCCGTGGGGCCCATGTAAGTCTGGTAGTTGCGCATCGCCATCGTGCTCGTTGGTAAAGGGTGTGAAGCGGAGCTTTTTTTTGTGTTTGGAAAGGGTCCAAGCGCAAACCAATGGTTAGCGGTCCTTGTTGTTTAAAGGGGGGTGGCTCTGAAGTTATGTAGTTTTAGCGCCACGCGCACGCGCCCGCGCCCGCGCACGCGCCCGCACCCCCCCCCACCCTCCGCCCAACTTCCTTTCGAATCCACGCGCTGCCTGTAAGCGCTTTATTCGACGCCCCATTGCCGTTGCACGCGCTCCATGTCGATGGGCTCCACGTCGACGCACACGGTGACCATGTTCTTGGATTGGTTGCCGTCCACGATGCGCCCGATGCGCCACACTTTCTCGATGGTGTTCGCGTTGGTCTTGCCCAACGTGACGTGCGACGCGAGGAAGAACTGGAACGCGTACTCCCTCTTGTCCTCGACCGCGGCCTGCCGGCTCACCAGCGAAAGGAAGACGCGGTCGCCGTTGCGCGCGCCCTTCTTCATGAAGAGGTGCGGGAAGTTGTGGCCGCGGGTCTCGTCGCCAAAAGGCAGCGTCGAGAAGCGCACGAACCCCTGGATGGCCACGTTGGCGACCGCAAAGTCCTTGAACTCGTTCTCGGGGTCGGCGCCGTCCAGGTTGTTGACCACGCCGTCGGGGCTCCACTTGAAGGCGCCGTCCCTGGCCTCGAAGAACTTGGCGTACTCCGCGAGGTTCATCGGGCCGTGGTCCTTGAGGTCCTGGTTGAGGAGTTGCACCGACGTCACCTTGACGTTCTGGCCCATGGGGTCCTTGATCGGCGGCGCGAGCCGCTGCGTGAAGACGACGTCGCCCTCCTTGAAGAATTTGCCCAAGCGACCGAGCTTGCGCGTGTCGGCCACGGCCGTGCGCGAGTAGACGATCGTCGCGTTTGTTCGCTTGGGCCCCTGCGAGCTTGCGGGAATGGGGTTGAACCCGCCCGGGATCGAGCCACCGGGCGCAACCGGCTGCCGCGGCTGCAGCCCGCCGACGCGCACATCCCCCGGCGCGCCGAGGGGCTGCAGGTAGTTGGCCAGCCCTTCGTGCTTGCGCTTGAAGCTCATCACGCTGCCACCTCTCCTTTCCTTGCACGCCTGCGTGAAGATATCTGCGCCCGCCACCTAGCGCGGCGCATTTGCAACTTTTGGCAGGCACTCGTACGGAGAGGCTGCGCAGATGTTCGAGCCGGAAGCGCAGGTATCGCGCCGTGCTCGGCAACGCGCGCGCATGTGGCCCAACGGGAACAAGCAGCACGCGCACAAGCACGCGCACGCCAGAACCGACGTCCGCCAACAGGTCTTCATCCAGAACGGCAAGATGCGCCGATGCGCGGAAGCCTCGAGTTCTGCCAACCGGGCGCGCGCCACCTCGCAGCGCGACGTGCCGGAATCCAATGGCCAGAGTTTCACCGACTCGGAGTCCGGATCCGACGCCGAGGACATGTCGGACTCGGAACTCGCGCAATCGTTTGGCGCGGCGCACCCAAGGGCCACGTCGCCCAAGCCGCAAGAGCTTCCGCCCGGTTGGGAGCTTGCCCCCCAGAACGGGCCGGTGTGGATGTACGCGCAAAGCGCGTGTGGCAACCTGGTTGCCGAGTACGCACTGGGCCCGCGCTACCTCCACAAGAAGTCGGGTTACATCTGCCGCAACGTCGAGTCCGAGCGAAAGATCGCGCAGTTGACGCTTCGGGAGATCGGCGACGGAACGCACCACAAGCACCAAACGCACGTCCCCCCGAACTGGACCAGGTGCTTCAACAAGCGCGGCCAGCAGTACTTTCGGCACAAGCGAACCGGCAAGACGGTCTCGCAAGTGCCATCGGAGCGCGACTCCCCCGCGGCATCGCCGCCACCGGAGCCGGCCTGGCACCCCCAAGTTGAGAGCGTGACGCGCCCGGTCGCGCCGCTACGGCGCGCGCCTCCCCCCCCCGACCTGCAAGCCGAGGCGATCTTTGCCGCGCAGCTACAGCAAGCCCTGCGGCTGTCGCTCGACGTTGCTGCAAAGGCCGACGCCGCGGCCAAGGTCGATGCCCTCGTCGCCATGCGGGAAGCCGAGGACGTGGAAAGGGCCATCCAAGCGTCCAAGAACAATTCGAAAAACGACCGCCGTCGCGCGTCGCGTGTCGGGGGCGCGCGCGAGGCGCAAGCAAAAGCGGAGCGGTCCTGGGGGGGCCTGCGCCGCGCCTCGCCCGCGCCCGCGCCCGCGCCCGCGCCCGAGAGCGACGAGTGCGTCATCTGCCTGAGCGAGGCGGCGACGCACGTCGTGGTTCCGTGCGGCCACCAAGCCCTTTGCGCAAACTGCGCGCCCGAGCAGCTCGACAAGTGCCCCGTCTGCCGGGGCCCCTCGACCCAAGTGATCCGCGTCTTTCGGCCGTGACCGGTTATTCATTGGATCCACTACTTTTTAGTAGGGAGCGACTTTTTCGAGCACCTGGCCCCGAGAAAAAAAAGGCATCCAGCCAACGCAAAAATCTCTCTTAAGAATTTCTTAATAATTTCCCTCCCAAGTGGACTGGCCGGCCAACCAGCCGGGTTGCGCGTTTGTGGTTCGGACAGTAGGGACCCTGCGCTTGCTCACAGGGTCCCTACTGTTCCAACCCCTGACCCGGGTCGGGGGTTGGAACTTGAACCCAACGCCGCTGGAGTTGTCGATTCCGTGCATAACCCACGGCGACAACGCTCAGTGGTAAGCGCGAGCGAGCGGCCGGACAACCCGATGCTGCCCGCGCTGTGGAACCTCCGGCACGGGCCATGCCCCACGGGCATGGAGGCGATGGACGTGGAGGAGGAGCCGGGGGAGGAGCCGGGGGAGGAGCCGTGGGAGCGCAACGTGCGCCGACGCGTGGAGGCCTTGCGCGCGACGACGCCGGGCCTCTCGCCGGATCTCGTGCGCGTGGTGCTGGGCGCGATCGACACGGGCGACGCCAAGGACGCGTGCCGCACGGTGAGCGCGTGGTGCGCTACCGACACGAACCACCGCCAGGCGTGCCTCGACGCCGGCCCCGTGTTCGCCGCGCTGAGCGCCGCCATCTTCACGGCCAACGCGCCCACGCTCGTCCCGAACGACGCGCGCGCCAACTTCAACGCGCTGTGCAAACGCATCGCCGACTACGAGTCGGGGCTGCTCACGCTCAGCAGCCAGCCCGTGGCGGACGCGCTCATCCGCCCGTTTGTGCGCGCGGCCATCCAGCACGACCCCGTCGACGCGATGCAGTTCGCGACGACCTTCCGCACAAGCCGGCCGCTCATGAGGGAGGCGGTGAAAATCGACGGGCTGGCGCTGCAGTTTGGATTTCAGACCGACGTCGAGCTGTGCAAGCTCGCGGTGGAGAGCACCGGGCTGGCGCTGGAATTCGTGGCGAGGCCCTTGCGCGAGCAGCGGAGCGACATTACGCTCCGAGCGGTGCAGCAGAACGGGCTGGCGCTGCAGTTTGCGCTCGAGCCCGTCATCTTTAACGACGAGGTGCTGTTCGCGGCGGTGCGCCAAAACGGACGAGCCCTGATGTACGCCTCGCAATGGAGGAGTGGCGACTACGACCTCGTCATGGAGGCGGTGAAGAACAAGGGCGGCGCGCTGGTCTGGGCGGCGCTCCCGCTTCGGGACAACGAGAGCATCGTGCGCGCGGCGGTGGCCAACGACGGTTATGCGATCGAGTACGCCTCGCTCCGGCTGCATACCGACGAGGACATCCGCGCGGTGGCGCGCGCGCAGATTCGCTACAGCGCCTAGGCGGAAGGGGGGGGGTTGGGTGCGGTGGTGTTTTTTTAAAAAATGAGTGCAACGACGAGGACCTGGTTAGTAATGCGTGGCGGTGTCGTTCACTTCGTCCACCAAGCTAACCACGTTCTCGCCTTCGCTGTCGTAGAACAGCACGATCTTGCCCCCGCCTGCGGTGGGGAACTCGCTCTTCCACTTGGCTTCTTTCCCCGTCAGGTCGCCGTAGTAGTCCCTCTGGCCGTTGGGAAACGCGATCTCCTTGAGCGATTCTTCCCCCCGCGCGGTCCCCTGGTAGAACCACACTTGGCCCTTGGCCGCCGATCCAGGTCCGTGCTCGACCATGTACTTGTACTCGTCGCCGCGGCCCTCCCCGGGGGTGTTGCCGTAGTGCCAGAGCTCGTCAACTCCAGGCCTGGTGAACTGCTGGCGCGCCAGCCGCTCGCCGCCCCGCGCCGGCCCCACGTAGTACCGGGTCCACCCTTTGAGCGGGTTCTTGGCAGAGGCCATCCGCGAGTAGTTCCAGTCCCGGTCGGTCGACTGGAACGCGGGGTTCGGCTGGTCGTAGAACTCGTAAAACTCGGTCGAGCCGGCAACGCTGGAGCTTGGGTAGGCGTCGGGGTACTCGGTCTTGGACCGGAAGTTGATGCCCTTCTCCGCATTCCACTCGTAGGTCGTCTTCGCGCCGCCCCAGGTCACGCTGTACGACACGCGCGGGTTGGGAGACCGCTGGCCGCTGTCGTCCCAGTAGTACGTCGTTTGTTGGTTAGCATCAAAGGTGGTGCGCCGCGCGTTGGAGCGCGGCAGCGCGTTCACCCACGGCGGCACGGGCGCCCCGGGCGCGTACTCGTCGTGCAGCTCCATCCAGTCCTCGTAAAACCACCGGTTGCGCCGGGGGTCGGTGCGGTGGTCCTGCGCCCACCGCCACAGGCTCGCCGCGTCGTAGTACTGGTGGTTCGGGCGGCCGTTGGCGCCGCGCGTGGTGATCCGAAAGGTGGCGTCGGCCTCGTACCTCTCGCGGCCGCGCGGGTAGTCCTCGCCCGTGATCGGGTCGCCGCCGTCCTCGTTGAGCTGGCGCACCTCGTCCACGTTGAGCGCATAGAAGTTGCCGGTCGGGACCACCACGTTCACGCGGGGGAGCATGGACGCGCGCGCGCGCGCGCGCGTGTGCGTGTGTGTGTGCGTGCGTGTGCGTGCGTGCGTGTATGTATGCGTGAATCAACGCGCTCTTACTTCACACCTTACACGCTGGAGTTATTTTAGGACCACGCGCGATGCCTACTGGTCGTCCTCGTCTTCCTCGGCTACCCAGGTCGCCG
>Ga0233444_10005027_pt1 | contig 12362 bp, 16 predicted proteins | sample SI_124_October20_6_FD_182792 | JGI IMG/M metagenome (GOLD analysis project Ga0233444, IMG submission 182792) | Seawater microbial communities from Saanich Inlet, British Columbia, Canada - SI_124_October2016_10_MG | ecosystem: Environmental > Aquatic > Marine > Inlet | place: Canada: British...
GCACTTCCTATCTCTATCATTAGGAATATTTCTATTGCGGGTAATACAATAAATAATAAAAAAAATGGGTTCATTTGTCTGATACAAAATTATATTATTAATGTATATTTATCAAATTATGAGCAATAGTTTCGGTTATATAGATATTATTTTACTGGGCATGATAGCAGGATTTATAATTTTGCGATTAAGAAGCATATTGGGTAGAAAAACAGGACATGAGTCTAAGGTTTATCCCGCTTTTGCTGAAAAGAAATTTAATATCCCTAAAAGCGAAACAAAACCTATAAAACAAAATTTTGAAATTTTGGAGGGCAACGAAAAAAAACAATTTTTACAAGGCGCTGAGCTAGCCTATGAAAGTATTCTTACATCTTTTGCGAATGGAGATTTAAAGAAATTAAAAAATCTCCTAACAAGCAATATGAATAATAATTTTTCCGCAGCCATTGAAGTTAGGAATAAAGAAAAAATTAAATCAGAGTTCACTTTTATTGGCATAAAAGAGTCTTCCGTTGAAAAATATGAAAAAATTAAAGACAACGCATTTGCGACTGTAAAATTTGTAGCAGAGGTTATCTCAGTAAAAAAAGATAAAGATAATAAAACTATAGAAGGAAATCCTGATAAAATAAAGTTTGTTACAGACATTTGGAAATTTACAAGAAATATACAAAATAAAAATCCAAATTGGTATTTGTCTGAAATTATAAGCTAGTGGTTAAAAAAAAAGATCTCTCCAAAGAAGATAGTGAAATTTGGGAAGAGTATATCAAAAACCCCTCTAATATTTATGATAAGGAAACAAAAAAAAATTTTAATGACAAAAGAAAATATCGATTTAAATTTGATCTGCATGGCTTTAGTTTGGAAGAAGCTAATACTAAAGTAAGAGAACTAATTTTTTCTTGCTCTAAACAAAGATATCGAGAAATACTTTTCATTACAGGTAAAGGGCTCCATTCAACGACTGATAATGATGCTTATGTTTCTAAAAATTTGAGTAAATTAAAATATTCTGTACCAGATTTTATTAAAGCAAATCTCGAACTTAGTGTGTTAGTTTTATCTATTACGGAAGCTGAGAAAAAAGATGGTGGTGAAGGCGCAATACTAATTAAGTTAAAAAATTTATAATATAAATTTAGATAAATCTGTATCTTTTACTAAATTGCCTAGATTATCATTGACATAATCTTTGTCTATTTTAATTGTTTCCCCGGATCTATCCGTAGCGTTAAAACTGATGTCATCTAAGACTTTTTCGATAATTGTGTGAAGTCTCCTAGCGCCAATATTCTCGACTGATGAATTAACTTCAGCTGAAATTTTTGCCAACATATTAATACCTTCATCAGTAAATTCTAAATTTACATTTTCCGTTTTTAATAATTCTTTGTATTGTTTTATTAAACTATTATCTGGTTCTTTAAGAATTCGTTTAAAATCATCTTCATTAAGAGCATTTAATTCTACACGAATTGGAAGCCTTCCTTGTAGTTCAGGTAGTAAATCTGATGGTTTTGCTAATTGAAATGCGCCTGATGCAATAAATAAGATGTGGTCAGTTTTTATTGGACCGTGTTTTGTACTGACTGTCGTTCCCTCAATAAGTGGTAATAAATCTCTCTGCACACCTTCACGAGATACATCACCACCAACTCTATCACTACGTGCTGAAACCTTATCGATCTCATCTAAGAATACTATGCCATTTTCTTCTGTAGATTTTTTTGCTTCATTTATTATTTTATCTTCTTCAATCATTTTATCTGACTCTTGATTAATTAAAATGTCGTGGGACTCTTTAACGCTCATTTTTTTCTTTTTACCTTTTTTACCCCCCATTGATTTACCAAGAATATCTCCAAGATTCACCATACCAACATTCCCTCCTGGCATACCGGGTATATCGAAACTCTGAAGACCTGATGAAGTGTTTTGGACTTCAATTTCTATTTCATTATTATCAAGATCTCCGTTTCTTAATCTTTTTCTAAAACTTTCTCTAGTTGCCACGCTAGCTTTATTCCCCACTAATGCATCCAACACTTTTTCTTCTGCTTTTAGTTCAGCTTTAGCTTTTACTTCTTTTCTTTTTTTCTCTTTTTCCATTGCGATGGCGATTTCAATTAAGTCTCTAATTATTTGTTCAACATCTCTTCCAACATAACCTACTTCTGTAAATCTTGTTGCCTCAACCTTTATAAATGGAGCTTGAGCTAATTTTGAAAGTCTTCTTGAAATTTCGGTTTTACCAACACCTGTTGGTCCAATCATAAGAATATTTTTTGGTAAAACTTCATCTCTCATTTCATCAGATAAAGCTTGTCTTCTCCACCTGTTTCTTAAAGCGACTGCTACCGCTTTCTTGGCTTCTTTTTGACCAATTACGTATCTATCTAATTCTGAAACTATTTCTCTAGGTGATAGAGCGCTAACTTTAGAATTTTTTTTAGCATTATTTTTAACAATATTTAAATTTGCAATTTTACTTGTTTTAACCATTTTAAACTTTTTCTACTGTAATATTGTCGTTTGTGAATACACATATATCAGAAGCAACCTTTATTGATTTTCTTGCAATATCTTCTGCTTTCATATCTGTTTCTATTAATACTTTTGCTGCAGCTAATGCAAAATTTCCGCCTGAACCTATTCCAATAATCCCATCTTCGGGTTCCAAAACATCACCAGTTCCTGAAATAATAAAACTATGTTTCTTATCTGCGACTGCCATTAATGCTTCTAATTTTCTTAAAAATTTATCACTTCTCCAATCTTTAGCTAATTCCACAGCTGCTCTTTGTAAGTTACCAGCATGCTTTTCCAGTTTAGCTTCAAGTCTTTCAAATAAAGTTAATGCATCAGCAGTTGATCCTGCAAAACCAGCAATTACTCCTCTACTCTCTATTTTTCGTACTTTCTTAGCTTTGCTTTTTAAAACTGTGTTACCAAGACTTACTTGACCATCACCAGCTACTACAGTTTCACCTTCTTTTCTCAGTAATATGATTGTTGTACCATGCCATTTTTCAGCTGTATTCATTAGGTTATATGTGGAGATTAATTCTATTTCTTCAATAGTAGAATCTCATTTATTGATAAAATAGTTAATTATATATATATCAATTAATAACTCTCTTAGAACTATGAAAAGAAAAGCAAAAATATCGAGAAAAACTAAAGAAACTAGTATTTCTGTTACTGTCGATTTAGATGGCAAAGGGAAGTACAAAATTAAAACTGGAATTGGTTTTCTTGATCATATGTTGGAACAACTTTCTAAGCACTCCTTAATAGATTTAGAAGTAAACGCAAAAGGCGACACACACATTGATTTACATCACACTACAGAAGATACAGGTATAGCAATTGGTGAAGCCATTAAAAAAGCTGCTGGCAATCGTAAAGGAATAAAAAGATATGCCTCTACGATGATTCCTATGGATGAAACTTTAAGTAGAGTTTCACTTGACGTATCGAATCGACCTTACCTTATTTGGAAAGTTAATTTAAAAGTTGAAAAATTAGGTGAAATGGATACAGAGCTTTTTAAAGAATGGTTCCAAGCTTTTTCACAATCTGCAGGAATTACATTACACGTAGAAAATATATACGGAGAGAACAGTCATCACAAAATTGAGTCTTGTTATAAAGGACTAGCAAGATCTCTAAAAGAGGCACTAACAATTGATAAAAGAATTAAAAATTCAGTTCCGTCTACTAAAGGCACACTTTAAATATAAATGCTATTAACAGTCGTTGATTATGGAGTTGGAAATTTAAGATCTATTGCAAAATCTATCGAAAAAGCAAACTCTGATAATAATTTAAATTACACCATAAAAGTAAGTGCAAATGCCAATGACGTCAGGAAATCTGATAAAATAGTTTTACCAGGTCAAGGATCTTTTAAAGCCTGTAAAAATGGCATTAAAAACATTGAGGGATTACAAGATGAATTAGATGAGAGTGTTTTAATTAAAAAAAAACCAATTTATGGAATTTGTGCTGGCATGCAATTATTTGCAACTAAAGGCTATGAGGAAGAAACAACAAAAGGATTAAATTGGATACCAGGTGAAGTTAATAAGCTAGATTTAGGTTCATCAAATCTTAAAATTCCTCATATGGGTTGGAATGATCTTAAGATAGAAAATAATTCTAAAGTTTTTAAAGATATAAATAATAAAAATCACGCTTATTTCATACATAGTTATGAATTTATTCCTGATGATAAAAATGTGATTTCCTTAACGTCTAATTATGGAAAAGACTTTATAGCAGCTGTATCACTAGGAAATATATTTGGATCCCAATTTCACCCAGAAAAAAGTCAAAGTACTGGAATAAAAATTCTTACTAATTTTTTAAATTTATAAAATGAAAATATTTCCGGCAATAGACATTAAAGATAAAAAATGTGTAAGATTAGTCAAAGGAGACTTTAATAATAAAACTGAATATGAATTGTCTCCTCTTGATCAAGCAGGTAAGTATAGTGATTATGGTTTTAAAAATATACATATTGTTGATTTAGATGGTGCTCTAACTGGTAACACAGTTAACCTAAATATAATTAAAAAAATAATTAATAAATACGATTTACAAATTGAAATTGGAGGAGGTGTAAGATCTTTTGATAATATTAAAAAATATTTAGACACAGGGGTGGAAAAAGTAATTCTAGGTAGTGCGGCTATTAAGAATAAGGAATTTTTACAAGAAGCATGTATTAAATTTAAGAATAAAATTGCTTTAGGTCTAGATGCAAAAAAAGGAAATCTCTCTGTATCTGGCTGGAAAGAAAACCTAAATATAAAAGCTTTAGATTTTTTAAAAGATGTAAAAGATTACGGCGTAAGTAGGTTAATTTATACAGATATTGATAGAGACGGAACTAAAGAGAGCCCAAACTTTGAAGAAACTGTAAAAGTTTCAGACGCATCTGGGTGTCCAGTAATTATTTCAGGTGGCGTTTCTTCAATTGAAGATATCAAAAAAGCAAAAGAACTAAGTAATAAAAATATTGAAGGCATAATAGTTGGGAAAGCTATATATGATGGAAATATAAAATTAGATGAACTTGCGAGAGAATTAAATGCTTAAAAATAGAATAATACCCTGTCTAGATGTAAAAAATGGAAGAGTCGTTAAAGGTATTAATTTTGTAGATTTAAAAGATGCAGGTGATCCAGTTGAGCAAGCAAGCATTTATGACAAAGGTGGAGCTGACGAAATATGTTTTTTAGATATCACTGCTAGCAATGAAAATAGAAATACAATTATAGATGTAGTTAGTAAAACAGCCGAGAAATGTTTCGTTCCTCTAACTGTAGGTGGAGGAATAAGAACAATAGACAATATAAGAAAATTACTACTTGCTGGTGCTGACAAAGTTTCTATTAATACTGCTGCTGTAAAAGATATTAATTTTGTTAGAGAAGCTTCAAGAAAATTTGGGACCCAATGTATAGTACTCGCGGTTGATGCTAAAAAAACTTCAAAAGACAAATGGGAGATATTTACTCATGGTGGAAGAAAAAATACTGGAATAGATGCAATTAACTTTTCTAAGCAAGCTGAGGAAAATGGAGCTGGAGAAATTTTACTAACCTCTATGGATAAAGACGGCACAAAAACGGGTTATGATTTAGAACTTTTACAGCAAGTAACATCTAAAGTAAGAATACCAGTTATTGCTTCAGGTGGTGTAGGAAATTTGGATCATTTGTGCGATGGAATAAAAAAAGGTCACGCAAGCGCTGTTCTTGCCGCATCAATATTTCACTACGGTGAATATACTATAAAACAAGCTAAAGAATATTTGAGTTCACAACAAGTACCTGTAAGATTATAAAATGAAACCATATTTCGAAAAAAATAATGTAACACTTTATAAAGAGAATTCATTTGAGGTTATGGATCATCTTATAAAAAAAAATAAAAAATTTGATACAATATTTGCAGATCCGCCATATTTTTTAAGTAATGACGGAATTACTTGCATTAATGGAAAAATGGTCAAAGTAAATAAAGGAGATTGGGATAAATCAAGAGGAGTAGATCAAAATTATCAATTTACATTTGACTGGATGGAAAGATGTAAAAAATTATTAAAAGATACTGGCACTCTTTGGGTGAGTGGAACATTTCATATTATCTATTCTGTAGCTTTTGCTGCCCAAAAACTTGATATGAAATTTTTAAATAATATCGTTTGGGAAAAACCTAATCCGCCACCAAATTTAAGTTGTCGATACTTTACTCATTCAACTGAAACAATTTTGTGGTTTGGAAAAGAAAAAAAATCAAAACACAAATTTAATTACAAAGTTATGAGAGAAATAAATGGCAATAAACAAATGAAGGACGTTTGGAGATTAACTTCTCCTAAGAAAAGCGAAAAAAGTTTTGGAAAACATCCAACACAAAAGCCTATACATCTTTTAGATTTGATTTTAAAAGCTTCGACGGATGAAAATAGCTTGGTACTAGATCCATTTAACGGAAGCGGAACCACCGGTGTTTCGTGCATTAAAAATAAAAGAAAATATATTGGTATTGAGTATGAAAAAAATTTTTGTGAATTGTCAAAAAAAAGATTTATAAATGAGTTTAAGGAACTTAAATCAAAATTACTGTAATTCTTTAAGGTGTTTAGTAAACTTTGCTAAAAAATAAAAAGCATGATTTTTATTAGAAATATTTTTTTTCATAAGTTTGCTGTAAATAGGATGATAGGGTTTACTATCTTTAGAACGTATTTGAATGTGATCTCCATTAGATGTATGAATAAATCCTTCCTTAGAATTGCTGATATATGCCTTTAATTGTGTGCAAATAGATTTATAGTCAAACTCAAATTGTTTATATAGTTTTTTATTTTTGATATGAGAAAAATTATAGCAATAAGTAAAAAACCATTTATTGGGGTCAGCATTATCTTTGCATACCCCCACTATCACTACATTTTTTATTTTTTTAAATAAATTTGAAGAATAAAAATCTTTTGGTGTTTCACATATGAGTTCGTCAATAATTTTTGAAATTTGCATAATAAAAATTGATTCTTTACTTTCACCTTTTTTATCAGTTTTATTTGTTTTTAATTCACCGTCTTCAAAGTCAGTTAATTTTGAGTCTAATGGAAGACCTAAATACAAAAGAAGCATTTGTCCAATACCACCTTTATTAATTTTAAATTCATTAATGTTTGAATTAAATTTTGAAAGAATTTCCTCAATTGTAACACCTTTTAATTTTTTAAGTTTGTGTAGGGCTTGTTTCAACAACATTTATTTAGCTTATCATAAAATTATGTAATTAAAATATATATAAAATTATTAACCTAAAATTTAAAATAAAAGAATTATTTGAATAAAAATAAAGTTTCTATAATATTAAAGATATGTTTAAAAATTTAGAAAAACTAATTATAACTATCAGAGAAAGAAAAAGTTCTTCCCCTGATAAGTCATACACAAACAAACTGCTTAATAATAAAAATTTAAGTGTTGCTAAAGTTAAGGAAGAGATTGGTGAACTAATCGAGTCTGTCGAAAAAAATTCAAATAAAATTCATGAAGCGGCAGATGTAATTTATCATTTGATGGTTTATTTGGAAGCCAACAATATTAAAATTGAAGATGTTATGACTGAATTAGAAAAAAGAAATAAATGATATACGATAAAAACAATATATTTGCTAAAATTCTTAGAAATGAAATCCCTTGCAAAAAAGTTTATGAAAATGATTACATTTTAGCCTTTCATGATGTAAATCCACAAAAAAAAATACATATTTTGGTTATCCCGAAAGGTGAATATATTAACTTAGATGATTTTAATAATAATGCATCCGATAAAGAAATAGTTGAACTTAATAAGGCCATTACATATGTATCAAATTTATTAGGAGCGAAAGATAAAGGTTATCGTGCGTTAACAAATATTGGAACCGACGGAGGACAAGAAGTTCCACATCTACACTTTCATATATTTGCTGGAGAAAAAATAGGAAAAATGGTGACTTAATGCCTTCCAGAGTTAAAAGATATTTTTTAGAAATTAAAAACTTTTCAACTCCTGTTAAGCTGAATATGCCTGAGAATTTTAAAGTTATTTTAGATGATAAAAAAGATTTTCAATTAAATAAATTTTTTTATAAACAAATTGGTATAGATCATTACTGGAGAGACAGATTACTTTGGTCCGATAAAGAATGGTTCAATTATGCATCAAATAAAAATCTTGAAACACATATCCTTAAAAAAAATCATGATTTTGTTGGTTTTTACGAGCAAGAATATCACCCTGCATTAAAAGAAGTTGAATTAATTAATATGGGAATTTTAAGGGAGTTTAGAGGGTTTAAATTAGGATCTAACTTATTAAATCACGCAATAGCAAGTGCATCTAGAAAAAATCCTAATAGAATGTGGGTACATACTTGTAGTCTAGATCATAAATATGCTTTACAAAATTATATAACTAAAGGTTTTAAAATTTTTAAAGAAGAAGAAATAGATTTTGTTGCTTAATTAATTTTTGGTATTCTAAAAGTATCTTTTGTGTAATTATCATTTTTAGTAATAATTTTTAAAGAGAAATTAATTTTATTATTATATTGATCTAAAATTTTCCAACCTTTCAGATCTTGAGTCTTTTTATCAAAAATAACAGTAATTTCATCTTCCTGTAAATAAATTAACTTTATAACTTGATCGGAAATAATTATTTTTCCAGATTTTACTATTTCTAGTAATTTATCTTTATATAACATATTTAAAAAAGGAGATTTTGATATAGAGTAGTGATACGTTTTATCGTATCTTTTTTGCGTAATTGCTAGTTTGCTATCATTAATAACAAGTTCCTTTTGTTTATCATCAAAATAATTACACTTAAGTTTACCTGGGAATTGTAGTATGCAGGTACCCTTCTCTTTTTTATCATTAATTAATTGATTAAATGTAAATTCTAAAGAATTTAAATTTTCTAAATTAGTTACAATTTGTTTTTTTTCATTAGCATTAAGATTCATAGAAAATGTAATTAGAAATATAAATAAAAAAAAATTTGTTCGTAAGGGCAAGCTAGAGAACCTCACGTTTGCCGACATGGTTGGCTTTACTGACAAGACCTTTTTCTTCCATCATATCAATAATCCTAGCCGCTCTATTGTACCCAATTTGAAGTTTCCTTTGAAGAAAGCTAGTTGAAGCTTTCCCTTCTGTTTTGATAATATCTACTGCTTGAGAATAAAGCTCATCTTCATCTCCTCCACCTGTATTTTCAGAAGTTTCACTGCTGCTTTCTTGTTCGGTTATTTCTTCCATATAATCTGGTGCACCTTGGGCCCTCATAGAATTGGTAATTTTTTCAATTTCTTGTTCCGAAACATATGGCCCATGAATTCTAATAATTCTGTTTGCAGATGACATAAATAACATATCACCTTTACCCAATAACTGTTCAGCACCTTGCTCCCCTAAAATAGTTCTACTATCAATTTTTGAACTTACTTGAAAAGATATTCTTGTAGGAAAGTTCGCTTTAATTGTTCCAGTTATAACGTCAACGCTGGGTCTTTGTGTTGCCATTATAATATGAATACCAGCCGCTCTTGCCATTTGGGATAATTTCTGAATATAATTTTCTATTTCTTTACCAGCAACGAGCATTAAATCTGACATTTCATCAACAACCACAACAATATAAGGCATCTTCAATTTATGTTTTGAGTTGTATCCGTCTATATTTCTTACCCCTACTTTACTCATAAGCTTGTATCTGCTGTTCATTTCTTTAACTGTCCAAGCTAAAGCTGATGTTGCTTTCTTAGCATCTGTAATTACAGGAGTTAATAAATGAGGTATGCCTTCGTAAGTTGACAACTCTAGCATTTTTGGATCTATTAAAATAAATTTGCAAAGATCAGGATTTAATTTGTAAAGTAAAGAAACAATAATAGTATTTATACAAACCGATTTTCCTGACCCCGTGGTCCCAGCTATTAAAAGATGTGGCATTGTAGTAAGATCACCTACAATTGGCATTCCAGATATACTTTTGCCCAAAGCTATAGGAAGTTTTACATCTTTTTTTTGAAATTTTTCATAAGAAATAATTTCTCTTAGAGAAACACTTTCTCTTTCTTCATTTGGTATTTCTATACCTACAGTGTTCTTGCCAGGTATAACCGAAACACGCGCAGATGTTGAACTCGTATTTCGCGCCAAATCCTCAGACAAGTTTATGATTTTTGAAACTTTCACACCTGGCGCAGGTTCAAATTCATATAAACTTACAACTGGTCCATTATTAATAGCCTTTATTTTTCCATCGATACCAAAATCTAATAAAATTTTTTCCATAAATTCTCCGTTAGGACGACTCTTGTTGAAATTTGACGAACTCAACTTTGATAAACTTTTTTCTAAATATTCTATGGCCGGTAACTTATAAATCGATTTTGATAAATTAGGTTCTTTTTTAACATTATCGTTACTTTCGAATAAAAAAGATTGTTGCGGCTTTTCAATTATTTTATTTTTCTCTACAATATTGTGTTCATCAAAGTCAATTTTTGAAATGTTATCTCCTTTTTTTTTAAATAAAGAAAAAATGCCTATTGTTAATTTCTTAAAATTTAAGTCTGAGGATAAAACAAAAAGAATTAATGTTATTAGCAACAATCCGTATATTGAAAATTTATTATCAATCCATGGAAACCAATTACTCAAGAAATTATATCCTATTTTACCTACAAAACCTGAATTACCATTATCAATAAGCCAGAATGAATTATTAAATGTGATATAAATGAATATTGTACCTAAATTTAAATAAACCACGATTAAAAACAATTTTAAAATTATTTTTTTAATTTCTTTTTTATAGAGAAGGTTAATACCCCAGGAAAAAAAATTAATTAATATTAAAAAGGAAACTAACCCGAAACTTTGTAAAAGAAAGTCAGCTACACTACTTCCGTATATTCCAAAAAAGTTTTGAATTACAAATTCTCTGTCTCCATAAATAAATGACGGATCTTCAGGCGAGTACGTTGTAAAAGCAATAGTTAAACCAATACTTGTAGATATTAAGATTAAACCAAGAAATTCAAAGGTTCGTTTTCTTATAAAATTTGTTAAACTATTTAAAAAGTTTGTATTCATATCGAATCGTTTTACCTACTTTTTACCATTTTTATGAAAGTGAGAAAAATTTTTATATGAAAAAACAGAGAATTTGCATAGTTGGAGATGGTCTTTCAGGATTAATGACGGCTTTGTCATTAAATAAACTGGGGAGTTTAGAAGTTCATTTAATTTCCAATAAAAACAAAAAATTGAAAGATAAAAGAACCACAGCTATTTCTACCTCTAATTATGAGTTTTTTAATGAAGTAATAGTTAAACTTAACAAAAAACTATTTTGGCCTTCTAAAAATATAGATCTTTTCTATGAGACAAAAGATCGGAACTTGAATTTCCTTAATTTCAATGAAGACAGAAAAAATCTTATGTATGTTTTTGAGAATGACAAAATTAAAAAAATTTTAATTAACGAAATAAAAAAGACAAAGATCAAAATTCTAAAAAAAAATATTAATGAACTAAAAGATTTAGATAGTTACGATATGAAAGTACTCTGCTTAGGTAGATCCTCAAAAATCTATCACAGTATAATTGATAAAAGATCACTAAATAAAGATTATAAGGAAATCGCTATTACTGGTTATGCTAAGCATAATTTTAAAAATTTAAATACAGCTCAATACTTTTTGAAAGAAGGACCTTTAGCAATACTCCCTTTTTCAAAAAACAATTTTTCTTTTGTATGGAGCGTAGATAGAGATTTCCCAAAAAAAGATATTAATTTGGTTGTTAAATCTAAAATTTGCGAAGTTTTAAAAACAAAAAAAATACAGATTTCAAATCAACAATCATATCCTTTAATACTTAATTTAAAACGAACATATTATAAAAATGATATTCTTATTTTAGGCGAGGGGCTGCACACAGTTCATCCTGTAGCGGGTCAGGGCTTTAATCTCGTATTGAGAGATATAAATAAATTACAAGAGATACTCAAATATTATACAGGATTAGGTATGTCATTAAAAAGTAGTCCCGCGCTTGCAGATTTTACTAGTAGCAGAAAATCTGAAAATATTATAACAGGTATAGGGATTGATTTTACTCATAATTTCTTTAAACAAAATAAATTACTAGATCCATTAAAAGAAACAATTTTGAAGAATATTTCTAAGAATAATACTCTTAAAAAAATAAGTAAATTTATTTCTAATCAAGGTTTATCAATTTAATTCAATGAATATTTATGCTCTT
>Ga0233444_10005028_pt1 | contig 12361 bp, 6 predicted proteins | sample SI_124_October20_6_FD_182792 | JGI IMG/M metagenome (GOLD analysis project Ga0233444, IMG submission 182792) | Seawater microbial communities from Saanich Inlet, British Columbia, Canada - SI_124_October2016_10_MG | ecosystem: Environmental > Aquatic > Marine > Inlet | place: Canada: British...
CGCTAACTCAACAAAATTAGGAAATGATGTGGCTACATGTGCACAGTCCAGAACCCGAATGGGTGCATGGGCACGTAGTGCTGCAATACTGAAAGCCATGGCTATGCGATGATCATTGTAGGTAATGATATCACCACCACTAAATATGGCACCAGATGTCTCACCACCGCCCGCAATGATTGCACCGTCTGCAGTGCCTTTGATATTCACTCCCAATACTTGAAGCCCATCAACCATGGCCTTAATGCGGTTACTTTCTTTAACCTGTAATTCTTCTGCCCCGGTCACTCGTGTGGTGCCTTGAGCGCAAGCAGCAGCTATAAACAGGGCAGGGAATTCATCAATTGCTAATGGCACTTGCTGTTGTGGCACATCAATACCCTTTAAGGGAGAGTAACGAATATGTAAATCAGCTACCGGTTCAGAACCAATCTGCCTCAAATTTTTAATAACCAGATTAGCACCCATGGCTTGTAAGATGTTGACTACTCCAGTGCGCGTGGCATTCATACCCACATGTTCAAGGATCAAATCAGAGTCTGGGCAAATAGCGGCTGCTACTAAAAAGAAAGCAGCAGACGAAATATCGGCGGGCACGTCAATATCGACAGCGCTTAAGCGACCTTGGCCATGCAGAATACAACATGACCCCTGACGCTCAATGGGATAACCAAAACAATGCAGCATTCGCTCGGTATGGTCTCGTGTTGGGGCAGGTTCAGTCACACGGGTTGTCCCTTCAGCATAAAGACCTGCTAACAAGATACACGATTTGACCTGGGCACTAGCCATAGGTAGTTTATAGTCAATGCCCTGTAACGTTTGATTCCCTTGGATACGTAGTGGTGGGCAACCACTGGAAGCTGTTTCCACTTTAGCACCCATCAGGCGTAGTGGCTGAGCTACCCGCTCCATAGGCCGTTGGCTTAGGGATGTATCACCAGACAGTTCCACGGCAAAGTTCTGTCCGGCCATCAAACCCGATAGCAGTCGAATTGTGGTGCCAGAATTACCCATATAAAGAGATCCCGGTGGTGCAGTCAGACCATGTAGGCCTACGCCGTGTACGGTTACTCTCCCATGTACTGGACCTTCAATCACCACCCCCATGTCGCGAAAAGCCTGTAAGGTAGCCAGGGCATCTTCGCCTTCCAGAAAACCACTGATATGCGTAATTCCATCAGCGAGTGAACCGAGTATAATGGAACGATGGCTGATTGATTTATCGCCTGGAACACGGATGCGCCCTTTCACCTGCCCACCGGGTTGAAGTTGAAAATGAATTTGCTGAGTCGTAGTGCTTGTGTAGGCTGTCCCAGCCAGTATTTTTTCAAAATGATGACGTGCCACCTGGGCTCGAGTAAACACACCCAACACAGCAGTGCTATCGCCAACTAAAATAGCCTGTCGCAAACTGTCCAATCCATCAGTAAACTTGTCCAACATTTTAAGGCTAGCTTTCTGATTGGCCAGAAACACATCACGCCACATAATGGGGTCGCTGCCTGCCACACGGGTAAAATCACGGAAGCCGCCTGCGGCATAGCGGAAAATATCTTGGTTGTCTGCATCGTTAGCTAGAGTATCCACCAGCGAAAAAGCCAATAGGTGTGGTAGATGGCTTGTTGCAGCAAGGACTTCATCATGCCGGTCTGCTGGCATAGTCAATACCTCAGCACCTACTGCCTGCCACAAAAGGGTCAATTGAACCACTGCCTGCGGATCACTCTCTGCCACTGGTGTCAGAATCACCTTGTGGTCAATAAACAGTTTTGCATTAGCAGCTTCAATACCGCTGTGCTCAGACCCAGCGATGGGATGGCCGGGCACGAAGCCACTGGGTAATTGACCAAAGACCTGTCTGGCAGCAGTAATAACATTACCCTTGACGCTGCCAACATCTGTTAGCACTGTATGGCTACAAAGATAGGGTGCAATGAGTTTAATAACCTGCTCTATGGCTTTTACAGGCACTGCCAATATTACGATGTCAGCGTTGGTTACAGCACTGGGTAAGTCATCAGCTATCTGGTCAATTACCCCAGTTTGCTGTGCTTTTTGTGCCACATCAAAGTCCGTGTCGTAACCGGTTAATCGAGCCAATCCACTGAGTCGCAAAGCCCAGGCAAGTGAACCACCAATTAAACCCAGGCCTACTACCAATATTCGATTCTTACGGTGGTTTTGGTTGGATATTTTAGTATTAGTCATTTATAAAACCGCCTGTGGATAGGAACCCAGCACTTTTAATTCAATGGCTTTTTGCTGCAAATCTTGCAGTAATTCCTTGACTTTGGCCTGGGTATAATGGCCTTCAAAATCAATATAAAAAATATGGTCTTGCATGCCTGTATTAGAAGGACGTGAGGCAATGCTTGTGAGATTAATTTGATGCTGGTGGAAAGGTGCCAGGATTTTATACAGGAATCCCGGCTTATTACAGCTCCATATCAGCAGGGAAGTTTTATCCTTATCGCTTGTAGGTACTGAATTATGGCCAATGATGAGAAATCGAGTAGTATAGTTAGGCTGATCTTCAATATTTTTATAGGCTGGGTGCAAGTTATAAGACGTTGATGCCATTTCACTAGAAATTGCCGCAGTTGCTGGGCTGGTTGCTTCGGATACTTGGTGGGCTGCTTCAGCGTCACTGCAAACAGTAATTCGTTCGGCCTTGGGGAACTGGTTATCAAGCCAGGTCTGACATTGCACCAGAGATTGTGGGTGGGCGTAGATTCGGTTTACTTCACCACCTGTGTCAGCCTTAATCAGCAAGTTGTGGTGGATACTTATTTCTACTTCACCACAAATCACCAAATCTGAGTTACGAAGATTATCCAGTGTGTGGTTGATCATATTGTCAGACAAGTTTTCAATAGGCACCACCCCATAATGGGCACTGCCTACTTCAATTTCACGGAATACCTCAGTAATCGAGTCCAGTGGCATGCTTTGCACTGCATGGCCAAAATGTTTAAAGATTGCTGTTTGGGTAAAACTGCCCGCAGTTCTTGGGAAAGCAATTCGCATGACTTGTTCATGGGCCAGACATGCTGACATGAGTTCCCGAAACACCCGTGCCATTGCCTTATTCTCCAGGGGTCCATGATTGCGCTCCATTATCTGACGTAGGATCTGGGCTTCACGTTCAGGCCGGTAATACACAGCAGAATCAACACCTTGGTATTGCTGCTTTACCTGAGCTACTCTTTTAGCACAGGTAGCACGTTCATTAATCAGGATTTGAATCTGCTTGTCAATGGCATCGATTTGTTGACGCAGATGATGTAATTCCTGTTCCTGAGTCGGAACTGCTTGACTCATAAGCACTCCTACAGCTGCTAATTAATGTCGACGTTCAAAATCTGCCATAAACTCGATTAACGTTTTCACTGCAGCTACTGGCACAGCATTGTAGATACTGGCCCGCATCCCTCCAACTGCACGATGCCCTTTAAGGCTTAGAAGGCCAGCGGCTTCTGCCTGAGCCAAAAACAGTATTTCCAGGTCAGGATTATCCAGTGTGAAGGTTACATTCATCATTGACCGGCAGGTTGGTGTAATGGTGTTGATATACAGTGTGCTGGAATCAATTTGCTCATATAGCAAACGAGCCTTGAGCTGATTTTGTTCAGCTATGGTGGACAGCCCACCCTGCTCCAACAACCATTCGAACACCATTGCAGCTAGATACCAGGCCAAAGTAGGTGGGGTGTTCAGCATTGAATTCTGGACGGCCTGTAAGGTGTAGTTGAGTGGCCCAGGCGTTTCAGGGCTGGCTCGGCCCAACAGGTCTTCACGTACAATAACCAAGGTCAAGCCAGCAGGACCAATGTTCTTTTGTGCTCCAGCATAAATCAACCCAAAACGATTTACTTCCAGTGGTGTTGATAACAGCACTGATGACATGTCAGCCACCAAGGGCACTGATCCAGTATCAGGAACATAGTCAAATGCTAATCCACTGATGGTTTCGTTAGGACAGTAATGAACATAGGCCGCTTGCGGGTCCAATTGCAATTGTGTTTGTGAGGGCACTTGGTTCTTGCCAGTGAAATTGGCAGCTAACCGAGCCTGGCCAAAGGGCGCCATAGCCGCAATCGCTTTGGCTGACCAGATTCCTGTATCCAGATAATCAGCACTAGCTAAATCAGCCAGTAAATTCATAGGTAATACAGCAAACTGGGTAGTAGCACCACCTTGTAAAAATAACACTTTGTAATGATTCGGAATGTTAAGTAACCGGCGTAAATTGATCTCAGCAGTCTCAGCTAGTTCCATAAAAGCTGGGTGCCGATGACTCATTTCCATTACTGAAACACCGCGCCCTTGCCAGTTCAATAATTCATCTTGCGCCCGTTGTAATACTGTGGTGGGTAGTGCCGCCGGACCAGCACAAAAGTTATAATACGGTTGCTGCAATTTCTAGCCCTCTAAGATCACTGTTGTTGATTCATTAGCAGTCTCTTCAGGACCAATAGATTCAGTCACTCGTTCTACCTGGACCAATTTTTCTCCTTTAGCGATTTTTATTAGGGTAACCCCCTGAGTGTTGCGGCCTAATATTGGCACTTCATCAGTACGTGTTCGTACCAAAGTGCCCTGATCACTGATTAAAATTGCTTCATCACCTGAAAATACCTGTACAGCACCGATTAGAGCACCGTTACGGCTACTAACTTGCATGGCAATCACTCCTTTGCCACCTCGGCCACGCACTGGGAAATCGTCATTAATACTTTGTTTGCCATAGCCATTTTCACTAGTAGTCAAGATCAATCCATCAGCTTGCGGTAAGATTAAACTGATTACCTGAGCATCTTCGCTCAGACGAATGCCACGTATCCCGCGTGCCGTACGCCCCATAGCGCGCACTTCAGATTCGTTAAAACGCACTGCTAGACCATTGTTGGCAAACAGCATAATATGCTGACTACCATCAGTGATTGTAGCGCCAATCATGGTATCGCCTTCATCTAGTGCTAGGGCAATTAAACCGCTCACACGAGGCCGGGAGAATGCAGTTAGCGGCGTCTTTTTTACTACACCTCTGGCGGTGGCCATAAACACATAATGGCCTTGGGGGTTACCACCTTGTGGCAAGGGTAAAATGGTGGTGATCCGTTCACCTTGATCTAGGGGCAGCATATTAACCAAAGGGCGACCACGAGCAATACGACTGGCTTGAGGGATTTCAAACACCCGTAACCAATAGACCTTGCCATGATTGGTAAAACACATCATGGTGTCATGCGATGAGGCTACCAGCAGATGTTCAATAAAATCTTCTTCTTTGACTGTCGTCGCAGCCTTTCCTCGCCCACCGCGGCGTTGAGCCTGATAATCGCCGACTGGCTGAGTTTTGGCATAGCCACCATGGGAAATGGTAACCACTCGGTCTTCTTCTGGAATAAGATCAGCCACACTTAGGTCTCGGCGTGATGCTATAATTTCTGTGCGGCGTTGATCACCATATTGATCTAGGATTTGTTGTAATTCTTGCTTAATCACAGTCATTAGAAGCGTGCTAGAACCTAGAATGGCTAGTAATTCAGCGATCTTAGTCAGCAGTTGACGATATTCGACAATTAATTTTTCGTGCTCTAATCCAGTTAAACGGTGTAACCGTAAATCCAGAATTGCTTGGGCTTGGGCTATCGACAAGAAATAATCAGTTTGCTTTAGGCCATACTGGGCAAGCAGGTCTTCTGGATGGCATATATTGCTATCTTCACCTTCAAGCATGGCCACGACATTGTCTGCAGGCCAACTGCGATCCAGCAATTTCTGTCGTGCTTCAGATATTGAAGAGGATGCCTTAATTAACTTTATAAAAGCATCGATACTGGCCAGTGCAACGGTCAATCCCTCTAAAATATGGCCCCGCTCACGTGTCTTTCTCAGTTCATAAAGGGTTCGACGGGTTACCACTTCACGACGATGCCGAATAAAGGCTTCTATCATCTGTTTCAAGTTGAGAGTGCGCGGTTGACCGTCGACCAGCGCTACTGCATTGATCCCAAAAACTGTTTCCAGTTGGGTTTGGGCATACAGGTTATTGATTACCACATCGGCCATTTCCCCTCGGCGTAATTCGATAACCACGCGCATACCATCCTTATCTGATTCATCACGTAGTTCAGTAATCCCCTCTAGTTTCTTTTCTTTGACTAGTTCAGCAGTCTTCTCTAGCAGACGCGCTTTATTAACCTGATAGGGCAGCTCAGTGATTATGATGGTGGGCTTGCCTGTCTGCTGATCTACTTCAACCTCATGGCGAGCCCGTACGTAAATACGTCCACGGCCCGTGCGATAAGCCTCCAAAATGCCAGCCCGGCCATTGATGATCCCTGCAGTAGGGAAGTCTGGTCCGGGAATGTAATCCATCAATGTATCGATATCTATTTCTGGATTTTGAATTACTGCTAAGCAGCCACGTACTACTTCGGATAAGTTATGAGGGGGTATATTAGTGGCCATGCCTACAGCAATGCCAGAGGAGCCATTGACTAGCAAGGCTGGTACTCGGGTTGGTAGCACTTCAGGGATCTGCTCTGTACCATCATAATTGGGTACAAAGTCAACCGTTGCTTTATCCAAGTCAGCCAGCAATTCATGGGACAGACGTTCCATACGTATTTCGGTATAACGCATGGCGGCTGCCGAGTCGCCGTCGACAGAACCAAAGTTACCTTGGCCATCTACCAAGGTATAGCGCATAGAGAATGACTGGGCCATCCGGACAATGGCTTCATAGACTGCACTATCTCCGTGGGGATGGTATTTACCAATGACATCACCTACCACACGGGCAGATTTTTTATACGCTTTATTCCAGTCATTGTTCATTGCGCTCATGGCAAAGAGGATACGTCGATGTACCGGTTTGAGACCGTCACGTACATCCGGAAGGGCACGCCCAACGATAACGCTCATGGCATAGTCAAGGTAGGACTGCTTTAATTCATCTTCAATATTGACAGGCAATATTTCTTTAGCCATAACTGATATAGTTTCCTTAATGCGTTTGGCAACAGTCAACGATTGCCTGTTGCAGCCCTAACCTTTCAAAAACCGCACCTTATTTTGTCTTTTAATGGCGCGTCTGAAGGCCTGTTTTGAAGGCTGTAATTGTAGCATGAACGCTTCTTCCAAACTAATGAAATAAAAGCCAATTTGACAGTTGTCTACATGTTCCGCCAGACTCTGGAACACGCCCTGTGATCGCATTTGTTAAACTGAATATCAATGTCTGTGCCAGTTTTTTATATGTGTTTTGTAGAGACCTCAATAACTATAATTTTAACCTCATTGCTGCTATATACACCCAAGAATACAAATCAGATTAGTAGTGAAAAAATCCAGCGGCAGGATGTTCACCATCACTGAAGTGTTTATAATCATGACTTTAATAACAAAGGACTCATCACCATGTGCTATCCATCCAATCAAACGGACAATCTCAATATGGATGCCACTGAAATCGCTAAATTTGAAGCCCTTGCTAACCGCTGGTGGGATCGACAAGGTGATTTTAAGCCGCTACATGATATTAATCCTCTGCGAATCAACTGGATTGATGAACGGGTTCAATTGCACAATAAAAAAGTAGTTGATGTTGGTTGTGGTGGTGGTATTTTAACTGAAGCTATGGCTCAGCGTGGCGCCCAAGTTACCGGCATCGATATGGCTACAGCGCCACTGAACGTAGCCCGACTACATGGCCTAGAATCTGATGTGGAAGTAGACTACCGTCAATTGACCGCGGAACAACTGGCAACTCAAGAAAGTGGTCAATATGACGTGGTGACTTGCTTGGAGATGCTTGAACATGTCCCTGATCCAGGGTCTGTGATCCAGGCTTGCTCTAGGCTGCTTAAACCCAGTGGCCAAGTCTTTTTTGCTACCATTAACCGTAATATTAAATCCTGGCTGATGGCTATTGTAGGTGCTGAATATATTTTACAGTTGTTACCTAGAGGTACTCATAACCATGACAAATTTCTGAGGCCATCTGAACTGCACCGCTGGCAACAGGAAGCAGGATTAAGGCCGCTGGAAATAACAGGCATGACTTACAATCCGATTACTGGCCGTTATAAACTTAAACCAAATGATGTTAGCGTCAACTATTTGATGTATGCTCGTAAACAGCAGAAATCATAGCCATCATGGTCTATCATGATTACCAACCCCATTTTGGCACTAGCGTTTGTGCTAGTTAACCCAATACAGGAGGTGATTATGTTTGATTACCAAGCTCCGCAACAATTGTTGCAAGAACGTATTATTTTAGTCACCGGTGCAGGCGATGGAATTGGCCGCGCTGCTGCCCTTAGTTTTGCTGCTAAGGGGGCTACTGTCATCCTTCTAGGGCGAACGCTTAGTAAGCTGGAAGATACTTATGATGCTATTGAAACTGCGGGCTATCCACAACCTGCTATTTACCCACTGAATCTGGAAAGTGCTGCCCAGGCTGAATACGCTGGCTTAGCACAGATACTAGGCCGGGAATTTGGGCAGTTACATGGTCTTTTGCATAATGCTGCCTTGCTGGGTCAGCGTACTCCGCTGGCGAACTATGACCCAGCAATGTGGAATCAGGTTATGCAGGTGAATGTCAATGCTAATTTTATGCTGACTCAGGAGCTTTTGCCATTGCTGACCATACCGGTTGATGCCTCAGTATTATTTACCTCCTCAGGTGTTGGGCGCGTAGGTAAGGCTTATTGGGGTGCCTACGGTGTATCAAAATTTGCCACTGAAGGCCTTGCTCAGATACTGGCGCAGGAACTTGAAAAAACCAGTAATATTCGAGTAAATGTGATCAATCCAGGTGCCACCCAAACCCGTATGAGAGTTAAAGCGTACCCCGGAGAAGACCCCTGCTGTAATCCGGCTGCGGCAGATATTATGCCCCTTTATCTTTACCTGATGGGACCAGATAGTATTGGAACTAATGGCCAGAGTCTGGACGCTCAGTAACAGGTATACCATTTATGAGCGTATTGATAGAACTACTTTTTCCCAGATTCAGATAGCTTCCAATATAAAAATCGTATTTTCCACTCAGTAGATCTTAATATGATCTAAGTAACTGAGTATATCCTTTTGTTTTCATTTTCCTTAAACGGCCTATATCCCAGTTTTTTTGAGGCAAAATAGGTTCACTAAAATAGCTAATAGTTGTTGCGTTAGTGAGATATTTTTATTTGTTAGAAAATATCGAATGATACTGATCCAATATGCGCCTGTATGGGAGTTAATGCGGTGGCTTATCTACACAAACTAGTGTTAAGAATTGGATGAAATTTGGAGTTAGCTGAGTACAAAATCAATGCCAGTATTTAACCATTTCTTCACTGGAAAGATAAAGATCATAATCTGTAATAAAATATGAAATCAGCATTATTTAAGTTACATCTTACGTCAGTTAAGCAGTATGACTGCTCAGCGCATAAAGTTATGCTAGATAAACGCATAGTGTATTGGTATGTCACTAAAAATGTGTGCTTATTCTATACTTTAGTTATAGTTTTTTCATGGTTCTATTTTTTTAAATCGATTAGTCAATAATTAATATAAGAACACATTAAATTAATAGAGCTTACTTAAAGCAGTAATATAAATGAGCAATTTATGTTGAAAAAAATCCCGCATAACATATATATAATTCAAATATGTCAATGAATTAAGCTTATTTTTTAAAATTAAAATTGGTTGAAGTTTAAACTATATCGAGAAAAATTCATGGAATTAATAATAAATAGTACAGCACTACTCAATGAGTTGATTAGTATTAACGAGGAGTGGATATCTAACTATTTTGAGCTTGAAGACGCTGATTATGCTTTAGCAGCTAACCCATATCAGATCATCGAAAATGGTGGCTACACTTTTAGTTTGGTTGCAGAGGGCGAAATCCTGGGTGTATGTGCTTTATTCAATGAGGGGAATGGTGTCTTTGAATTAGCCCGAATGGCAGTTTCTCCAAAGCATCAAGGTAAGGGATTTGGCAAAAAACTCATAGTAGCTTGTTTTGCAAAGCTATCCGAAATTCGGGCTAATAAGGTTTATTTGTTATCAAATATAAAATTAAAACCAGCAATTTCATTGTATAAAAAGTATGGGTTTAAAACAGTATCACAAGGACAGCATTCAAGGTATTCTAGGGCAAATATAGTCATGGAATATCATGTTTAATAACAATGTTATTAAATCGGTGGTCAAATACTGTTAAGTATGCATATGCATGTGACCCATTACTGTTTTATTAAGTTACTCCTGATTACAGGCGGGAATTGTGTATTTAATGCCAGCTTTCAGTCCTCATCAAAGCATCCGTCAGGGTTTAAACCAAGTCAATAGGCAGGTAAATAAAATATCTCTATTGTATCCCTATGACGGTCCAGCCAGCCTTTTACCAAACTGGCATGGACATCTTTAGGTGGTCTAAAATGAAACACATTTTTTGATTTGAGTCCTTGACCAATTCCTGAAAGAAACGAAGTAATATTCGGGCAGTCATTGTGCATCATAAACTGGATAGTGCGATGATTGTTGATTGCGAAACGCATTTCCCCGACACAATCACTACTGGTATCTTACTCTTTATAGTTCAATAATGACGATGTTGACATACACTTCGAATGCCTGTCTTATTAACCTGGTAAATATCTCTACTACTGGCTTTGGTCAGTTTTTTGATTACTGGATAATCCTCCTTCACCCATGTTTGCGCAAGTAAGTACAATCGCACTGGAGGCCGTAAAGGCGTGTGTAAATGTGGTCCGCACTCAGGAAAGTAGAGCAGTAGCTAAGATGGGTGAAGGCGGTTATAGCCGATCTGTGGGCCGTGAAGCGCGTCAGGGCGGCGCAACTGCTCGACCTGGAAATACATGAGCATGACCCCGCTATTCGTGGATCAAACATAAGGACTGTCGTCGCGTGTAAACCAAAAATGCGAAAGATATTTGACACTACCGAAAAACAGAAGAACAATGGTATACGTTGAAACTCAATAATTTATTCAAACTGATGAGTATCTGTAACAGTCTATTTTTTGCAGAGGTACCCAATTTTGCAATTAATCGCTGCATATAATAACCCATGTCTTGCTACAATCATGGGTTATTATTAGTTTGTAAGTTGGTATTATCAACCAGTATGCAATTATCTGACTACCAGCGATTAAGTTTGTGGTGGCCGTTGAAAGAGGATATGGTTTGGAAAAAATTTGCATGGAGATCAAACGACCGATGGCAAAGGTCCCCCCAGTAAAATTCATAGCTAACTTTGGAGATAGCTATGGGTAAATATAATGCCTTGAGCATTTTCTGGCATGCCCTGTGTGGACATAAATATTGGCAGCGTGTCTGGCGAGATCCACAGCCCAAGTCTGGCTACGATGCCATCATTGTCGGCGGTGGTGGTCACGGGCTGGCCACAGCCTACTATTTGGCCAGAAACCACGGAATCACCAATGTAGCTGTTCTTGAAAAAGGCTATATTGGGGGCGGCAATGCAGGTCGAAACACCACGATAGTTCGCTCTAACTACCTGCTTAGTGACAATGCTCGCTTTTATGAACATGGTATGAATTTGTGGCGAACCATGAGCCAGGACTTGAACTTCAACGTAATGTTTTCTCCTCGAGGGGTACTCAATATTGCACATACCAATGCCCAATATGATGCCTTTGCCCGAAGAGCCAATGCCATGTGCCTCAATGGTATTAATGCAGAGTTGCTGAGTCGCGAGGAAGTGCTGGATCGGGAACCTATTATTGACGGCAGTGCGACTACCCGGTTCCCGGTTTGGGGCGGCATACTGCAACCTCTGGCTGGTAATGCCCGTCATGATGCGGTGGTTTGGGCTTATGCACGCGGTGCTGACCAGCTCGGAGTGGATATCATCCAGAATTGTTTAGTGACGGACTTTATCCATCATGGTGAACGGATTATTGGTGTAAAAACGACTCGAGGTGATATCTATGCCCATAAGATTGGCTTGGCAGTTGCGGGCAATACAAGTTGCTTGACCAGTAAATTGGGTGTGCGATTGCCCATTGAAAGTCATGTATTACAAGCTTTTGTAACAGAACCATACAAGCCACTGATTAACGGTGTAGTAACTTTTGGTGCAGGCCACTTCTATGTATCCCAGTCTGACAAGGGAGGAGTGGTTTTTGGCGGTGACATAGATGGTTACAACACCTATGCTCAACGGGGCAACCTGCCAGTATTTGAAGATGTAATTGGTGGCGGTTTGGCCTTAATGCCGTGTTTGTCACGACTAAAGCTGTTGCGCAACTGGGGTGGAGTAATGGATATGTCAATGGACGGTTCTCCTATTATTGATA
>Ga0233444_10005032_pt1 | contig 12352 bp, 15 predicted proteins | sample SI_124_October20_6_FD_182792 | JGI IMG/M metagenome (GOLD analysis project Ga0233444, IMG submission 182792) | Seawater microbial communities from Saanich Inlet, British Columbia, Canada - SI_124_October2016_10_MG | ecosystem: Environmental > Aquatic > Marine > Inlet | place: Canada: British...
CTTTAAAAGAATGGGCTAGTTTTAATCTTTGATATGGAAAAAAACAGTTTAAATACCATGCAAGTTCTGTGCACTCTGGCACATCAGACTGTCTGTAAAAAGTAGTTTTATTTGGATCTAGACCACATGCTAACCAAGCAGCTGCAACCTGCAAAGTGTTTTCACTAAGAGTTTTTGGATTCTTAATTTGTGTTAAAGAGTGAAGGTCTGCGATAAAAAGAAAAGAATCATTTTCAGGATTATTTGCTAATTTGATAGCTGGAATAATTGCACCTAGTATATTTCCCATGTGAGGTCTTCCTGTGCTTTGTACGCCAGTTAAAATTCTTGACATTTTAATTTTTTAGTATGATTTAGTAAATATAATTTGAATTTAGATAATTACTAAAACCATTTTAAAATCTTTTTTCCAAATAACGAAAAAACTAATTTTAACCACCATAATAAAAGTAGTGGAAAAACTAATACTACTAATTTATTATATTCTAATGCCTTAAATAATTCAAAATGCATTAGGTGCATGACCGCTCTTGTCATTCCGCATCCGTAGCATTCTAAATCAAAAAAAACAACTGAAAGACAAGCACTTTGTCCTTGGTCAAAATAGTCAGATGGTAAAACAAATAATATCAAAGGCCCCAACAATAAACCGACTATAAAAATAATTTTAAATATGTTATGATTAAAGAATCTTTTCACCATAATCTTTACCATCTGCAGGCTTTAACTTTCCAGTCAAGAATTGGATGCCGTCTATAATCCAACCAATTCCACAAAGACTTCCAGTAAGTAAATAAAGAATGCCAATTCCAGTATGCCCTAAATAAAATCTGTGAACGCCTAAAATCCCAAATAAAAACCAAAGTGCCAAGGCAATTGACTGGCTTTTTTCGCCCTCTTCAAGACCCATATTAAGTATGTCATCATTATTGTTAGAATTGGCCTGTTCAGTAGTTTTAATAACTTGACTAGTTCCATTTGAATATTTAATCTTAAAAACTGAAGACAGGGGTTTTGTAAAAATTGGACCTTCAGGGTTGTCACAATTCTTATATTTAATTTCATCAAGAGTTATCTCTAAAATTTTGGCTGATATTTCGGTCCCATCCATCATAATTAATTCGTCACAGTCAGTTATTAGACTATTTACACGATTTTTATTTTTGATTACTAGTTTTGAAACTTTACTGATTTTATGATTGCTAACTTCTAGGGGTTTGTTTTTAACATAAGTTTTAATTAATTGTTCTATCTCATCATTTTTAGAAAACTTAATTTCTTTCAATGATGTTAAGTCAATTTCTTGATAGATAGAATTATGATTTGAATTCATTATTTGATCAACAACTAAATTGCCAATTTTATTATAATTGACATTTGCAATAGTTTTATTATTACGGTTTATTTCTAAACGGTTTTGTAAATGATAGCCTTTAGTATACTTTCTTTTTTGAATACGATTATTGGAAACAACATTATTTGAAGTTGAACATGAGAAAAGGAGTAAAAAACTAAAAAAGTATAATGCTTTACTAATCATTTAATTTTATTATAATTATTTAAATATATGGAATTATTATTGGTTTTGTAAAAAAAAAAGCAACCTTGATTAAGGTTGCTTTTTTTTTTAATAAAGAATTTAAGATTTAATTATTACTTTTCATATGTATCAGTAAGTAATTTTATTAAATCAATTATAAGTCCAATTCCACATAACCCACCTGTAAATAAGTATAAGATCCCTTTTCCAGTTTGTCCTAAATAAAATTTGTGTGCTCCAAGTGCACCAAGAAAAAAAAGTAAAACTAAAGCAATTGTTTTTTCTTGTCCTGTTACTGGGGCTTTACCGCCAGATTTAGCAAGTGTTTTAATAGCTTTTCTTATTTCTTTTTTATTTGATTTTAACTCATTTTTCAAGTCTTTTACTAAAACTGGATTACTAACATTACTGATTTTGTTAGATTTCTTTTCGTTAATCAATATATTATTTAGCTCTGTTCTAAGAGTTTGATTAGCGATAGTTTGTCCAATAATAACACCTTCTTTAGAAGCTAAAAATAAATCGGAATTTTCATTCTCATTATTTTTTGAAGAAAATTCTGAACTACTTTGATTTTTAAATGCAAGATTGTAGTTATTCTTTTTTTGAGATTTAATATTAAATCCTTTAGTATATTTTCTCTTTTGAATTCTTTTATTTGAGACGACATCTGAAGTTGTACTACATGAAGCAAAAATTGCCACTATTAAAGTTAAAAGGTATATTTTTTTCATAATTTTGTTTTGAATAATTAATAATACCACAATATAATATTTTTTTTTTGAAACAACTCTTCTCTACTTTATATTATTTATATTTTGGATTCGTGTACTTACTTTTTTGTTTGTTATTATGGCTACCAATTATTGTATTTGTACGAGGTAAAAACAAATATGAAGCGGCTAGAAAAATTAAATTATTTTGGTCAAAATGGATGTCATTTTTGATTGGAATAAAAACAGAAATTAAATTTCGTTCTAACCCAGACCCTAAATTAAGTTATGTAATATGCGCAAATCATAAATCTTATTTGGACATCGTTTTAATGTATCTAGTTATAGATCAAGACTTTTCTTTTTTAGGGAAATCGGAATTATTAAAATGGCCGGTAATAAATATTTTCTTTAAAGAGTTAATTGATATTCCAGTATATAGAGACAGTAAAACAAGGGCTTCCGAATGTTTAATTTTAGCTGAAAATGAGATTAGAAAAGGAAGATCTGTAGTCTTTTTTCCAGAAGGTGGTTGGGATAATTCAGAAAAAGGGATGAGAAGGTTTAAAAATGGAGCTTTTAAGCTTGCAATTGATACTCAATGTTCAATTTTACCTGTTACATTTAAAAATAACTACGATCTATTTACAGATCATAAAGATTTTTCTGGAAACTCTAAGCCTGGATTAGCTAAAGTTATTGTCCACGATTCTATATCTACAGATAATTTAACTCGTGAAGATTTAGTAGATTTGAGAGATAAAACATATGAAGTTATTAAAACTGAGATAGAATATGAAAATCGATATTAAAGTAATTGAAAAGCTATCCGCTTTGTCAAAATTAAAGTTTAGTGAAAAAGAAACTAATTTAATTTCCAAGGACCTTTCTAAAATGCTAGATTTTATTAATAAGTTGAAAGAAGTTGACACTGCAGGTGTTGAGCCTTTGATTCACATGAACGAAGAGATTAATAACTGGAGAGAAGATCAATTAGATCAAATGTTAGGCCAAACTAAAGCTTTGGAAAACAGCCCTGTGAAAGATGGCACATATTTTAAAATACCTAAAGTCTTGGATAAAAATTAGCAGTGCTCCTTAAAAGCTTCTTTAAGGTTTTCAGCAATCATTTCTGCTGGTCTGCCTTCAATATGATGTCTCTCTATGAAATGAACTAATTTACCATCCTTAAAAAGCGCCATACTTGGCGAAGATGGGGGGTAGGGAAGACAGTATTTTCTAACTTGATTTGTAGCCTCATTATGAAATCCTGCAAAAACTGTTAAAATTTCATCTGGCTTAACTTCGTTGTCAACTGCCATTTTAGCCGCAGGTCTTGCATTTCTTGCAGCGCAGCCACATACTGAATTAATGACTACTAATTTTGTTCCTTCAGAAGAATTTAAGTGGTTGTCAACTTCTTCTGGGGAGGTTAATTCTTTAAACCCTTTAGATGTTAAATCTTCTCTAAATGGGGCTACTACTTCTGGTGAATACATTATTTTATTTTTATTAAAATTACTTAATAATTTAATTAAGAATTCATTTAATATGTTAAAGTTTTTAAAAAGTTATCTTTTTTGATTAAAAAAAGCTTGTATTAAACTGCTACACTCATTTTCCATAACTGACCCTAGAACCTTGGTTTTTGGATGAAGAATATTTTCTTTTATTCTAGTAAATCCTTTTTTTCTGTCATGAGCCCCAAATATGATTGTTCCAATTCTAGTCCAAAATGTAGCTCCTGCACACATAGTACACGGTTCAAGAGTTACGTAAAGAGTACATTCATTAAGATATTTGTTTTGAAGAAAGTTACTGGCAGAAGTTAAAACTTGCATTTCTGCATGGGCAGTAAAATCGATTAGTTTTTCACAAAGATTATGGCTTTTAGCTATAATTTTATTTTGGTGAACTATAATCGCTCCTACCGGAACTTCATCATTGTCAAAAGCAATCTGAGCCTGAGTTAATGCAATTCTCATAAAATATTCGTGGCCGAACATATTCATTTTAAGTATGTTTTTTCAAATTTAAAACAAATTTTCAATAGCTTTGAAGAATAAATATTAATGAATTAAAACTAATAAATATGCCTTTTGAATTACCAAATTTAGATTATAGTTATGATGCCTTAGAGCCTCATATAGATAAAAGAACAATGGAGATACACCATGGTAAACATCATGCTGGATATACCTCTAAACTAAATGCTGCTTTAGAAGGAACTGGTCATGAAGAAAAATCTATAGATGATTTAATGAGCACCATGGATATGAATAATGGAGCAATAAGAAATAATGGCGGTGGATTTTTCAACCATTGTTTATTCTGGAAATCAATGTCTTCAAATGGTGGAGGATTACCTTCAGGGTCATTATCTGCTGCAATTGACAGAGATTTTGGCTCATACGAGAATTTTAAAAATGCTTTTTCTAAAGCTGCAGCTACTCAATTTGGCTCAGGGTGGGCATGGTTATGTATTAAAGATGGGGGAAAATTAGAAGTTTGCGCTACTGCAAATCAAGATAATCCATTAATGCCTGGTATTGGCTGTGGGGGAACCCCAATTTTAGGAATTGATGTTTGGGAACATGCATATTATTTAAATTATCAAAACAGAAGACCTGATTATATTGAAGCTTTTTTTAATGTTCTTAATTGGGACGAAGTACAAAAAAGATTTGATAGTTAATATTTTACAAATAATAAAATTAAGCCACCTTGCGTGGCTTTTTTTGTTTTTTAAAAAAGGCATTTAATAATATAGATCCCACCACAATAAATGAACCAAAATAAAAATTAAGACTCATAAATTCAGAGTCTTTGAATATTAAAAGCGCAAAAATTATTGCATATATAGGTTCTAAATTAACTGACAGATTTACTGTGTATGGAGCTATAAATTTCATCACATAAACTCCTAGTAAAAAAGCAAAAGAGGTACAGACTACTCCAAGAACTAATAGCCAAAAAAACTGAAAAGTATCAATTGAAAGTTCGTTAATTTTAATATCTCCATTCAAACAAAAAAGAATTGTGATTACCCAAAACCCACCCATTAACTCATAAAAAGATATTATAGCTGAATCATTTTCTTTTACCAAGACGCTATTAATTACAGAAAAAAAAGCAGCTAACAAAGCAGCTGTTAATGCTAGAATAATGGCTTTGAAGTATTGAGGTTCGTTCTCATAATTTAAATCATTTATTATTATGGCTACTCCAAAAACAACTAAAAGCCCAGTAAATAATTCTTTAATATTTATCTTTTTTCTGTAAATAATCAATTCTGCGAACGATGTGAAAAAAGCAGTAGTTGACATAAACACTAATGCTATTGAAACATTTGATAAAGCAATAGCTTCAAAAAAACAGTACCAATGCATTGCAATTAAAACTCCATTTCCTAAAAGTTTAAATAGTGTTTTTCTAGAAACAATTATACTTTCTCTTTTTAAAATAAGATATAAAAGCAAAGTAACCCAGGCTATAAGCATTCTCCAAAAGACAACTTCGCTTGAATTTAATCCGCTCAAAAACAATAACTTACCGATTATGCCAGTAAATCCCCATATAAGAATTGTAAAATGGAGAATAAAATGATTGCGGTACTTATCTAACAATTTTAAAATTTTATTTGTCAACACATCAACTTTTAAATTCATTTAAAAGGTCCCTAAAGTATTAAAGTTTATCCAAGAAGATTTTATCAATCGAATTAATTGTTGGAATTTCTGTAACTTAGCAAATTATTAATATATGAATAGTTTAAAATATATATTTTATTTCATTGCAATTTTTTTATTTTTCCTAACATGTAAAAAAAGAGAGAAGCTTGATTTGTCAACTATACAGACCTATCATCACCTTGCTATTCCCTTAGTTAACGCTCAAATAGGCATTGAAGAATTATTAAAAAAAGACACAGGTGGTTTAGTAACTACAAATCCACAAACTGGTGAAATTTTATTGACTTACGAAAGTTCTGCAATGTCAATTGATGCTTCTGAAATAATAGACATAATAGACCAAACATTTTCAGCTTCTATCCCTGCTGGCCCCACTTCTATAATTCCAGTTGGCAGTTCTATAGATACTACAATAACATTTAATCAATCATTTGTTGTGCCAAATGGTGAAGAGTTAGATTCCATAGATTTTTCTTCTGGTGTTCTTGATTATTCAATTACTAATAATTTACGTCATGAAGTAGAAGTTACAATTAAAATCCCATCACTTGTTTCAAAACTTCTACCAATTACTTACAGTGATTTTACTTCAGTAGATTCTATTGGCCATCCTACAGGAAATATAAAAACAGGACAAACGGCTTTGAGTAATTATATATTTGACTTAACAAAAGGCAATTTAGGATATAATCAAATAGCTGTTGAATTTATTGTTAAAATTAAAGGTTCGGGAGCTTCTGTAACATCTGCAGAAGATTTAAACATTGTTCTATCAATGAATGGTTTGGAATTTGCTAGAATTGATGGAGATCTTAAATATCAAAAGTTTGATTTGGGCTCCTCACCTGTAACATTATCTATTTTTAATATTTCTGATGGCGCTTTTGATTTTTCCCTTACTAATCCTAAAATTGAGCACACAATTGTAAATAGTTTTGGATTTTCTGCAAATATGGGAATGGATTCGATGTATTATGAAGATTTATCTGGAATTAAAATTGATGATATTAAGTATGATTCAACAGGGTTATCTCCTAAAATAGCCCCATTTTATTTTCCCTCAATACAACAACCAATTAACGCTTTTGATAGCGCAACAACTATTATTTTTATGGACACTATGAATAGTTCCATATCATCTTTAATTAATGCTACTCCAAAAACTATTATAAGTAAGCCATTTGTTGAAGTAAATCCAGACCCAACAGCTTCAAATAATAACTATATTTTGAGTTCTAGTAAAATCTCTGTTTCAACTGAAATATCATTGCCATTAGAAGGTTATGCTCAGGGGTGGATCATGAAAGATACGATACCTTTTAATGCAAAAGTTGATGAATTATTTAGCTCTGAAACTAGCATAGATTCTGCAATTATTAAGTTTACAACCACCAACTACTTTCCTCTTGATGTTAAGATAGATTTAATACTTTTGGATAGTACATCAACCACAATTGATACGATAGCAGATAGTGAATTAATCATTGCTTCGGGTGTAATTGACGCAAACGGAAAGATTACAACTGCCCAGGCAGTCCCTACCAAGTTGCCCTGCGACGGAACTTGTGTTGATAATTTAAATAACACTAGATTTATTATTCTTAGATTATCAATAGGTACAACTGGTGTTAGTAGTCAAGAGTCAGTTAAAATTTATGACGATTATAAAATTGAACTTGACATAGCATTATTGATTTCAGGTAGAATGTTTTAATGAGAGCGTTAATTTTCATATCCAGCATTTTTTTACTTATTAAATCCTATGCCCAGCAAGATTTTATTTTATACCACATGCCGTCTATCCCTCAAATAACGCAGGTAGATCCAGCATCTATTCCTGACTCTAAATTCAATATTGGATTGCCAATAATTTCCAGTGTTTATGGTTCAGCTTTCAATACAGGATTTTCACTAGGGGATATATTTTATAAAAATGAAAATGGTATTGTTATGCCAGATGTTGAAAATGCAATTTCTAAAATGAAAGCTGATAACTTTTTTATTTTGAATGCCAGCACAGATTTACTTTTTGTTGGATTTAAAAAAGGAGACGATTACTATTCATTTAATATTACAGAAAAAATAGATTTCACTTTTAATTATCCACAGGATTTAATTACCATGTTAATGGAAGGTAATGGCAATAACCTTTTGGGTAAAAGAGCTTCGCTTGATGGTCTAGGGTTTGATTTTACACACTGGAGAGAATATGCAGTTCATTGGGTACATAATGATGAAGAGCGTCATTTTTCTTATGGGGCTAGACTAAAGTACTTATATGGTATGGAAAACTTCACTACTGATGTAAGTGTTATGGGGATTGAGACAAATGCAAATACTCATGGTCTAGACTTTGATGTCTCCCTAGATTTTAGATCAGCTGGTCTTCCAATGGTCACCTTTGGAACAGACACAGCAATTGGCGGTTTAAATACAGATGATACAGATGAGATGGAAAGAGCTGGGTTTGCCGAAGGTTCCATTAGAAATTACTTATTTAACAGAAACAATAAAGGAGTTGGTATTGATTTTGGATTTAACTATCGATTAAGTGATAAACTTCTTTTAGAAGGTTCAATTTTAGATTTAGGCTTTATAAATTGGAATGATTATACTGCTAATTCTCAGCTAAAACAGTGGAATTATAGTTATAGTGGAATTGGAAATCCAATACCTGTTCTTGGAAGTGAATCCACTTCAAGTGTTAGTTTTTTAAAAGATGTTTTAGAAGATTCTACAGAAGGATCTTTATTAAATAATTATCAATATTCCAACCCAAGTTACTCAACTGCTCTAAGAACTAAAATATACGCTTCTGTTGAATATACGGTGGATCATAATAATTTTGTTTCACTAAGTTTATATTCTTCATTTGTAAGAGGAAAGTGGAGAAGAGGTTTAGGCTTAGCTTACAACTACCATTTAGGGTATAACTTTGCTGCAACTGCTAGTTATTCAATTTATAATAGAAGTTATTCAAATGTAGGGTTGGGTGTAACTGTAAACTTTGGCCCATTAGAAATATATTGCCTTACAGACAATATTCTTTCTTTTGGTATGCTTAGACAAGAATCCAATTCTTCCACATCATCAGGGTTTACTGTCGATGACAGAAAAGTTAAAAATGGACAAATACATTTTGGTATAAATTTAGCTTTTGGAAGACCAAAAAAAGAAAAGATTGATGAGCCTGAAGAAGATGAGAATAGGGCTAGAGCTGTTCCTAATGAGTCCTCAAAAGCAGTTAAAACAACTAAAACAAGTACTGGCATAAAGACTGTCTTACCAAAGAAAGATAACTCTAGAAAAGGAGATTCGAAAACTAAGGTTCAAGAAACAGCACCAAGTCGTAGCACTCTTAGAAAAGTCACTAGAAAATTATAGGTTTATAAATTTTTCATCTAATATTTTTGTGGTGTAAATTAATATCTGTAATTTGCATTACACCACAAATATTTATTTTGTCTAGACTACTTAAATACCGCGCTGAAACCGAGAAATTTTTTAAAGATTATTTGCCAGATGAAATGTTTATTAAATTAGGTTCAGCAGAAAGAATTCTCTTTCGAAAGTTTAGAGAAAGCCATAAAATAATAGAGTCAAAAGAAAAAGAAATTTTAATTCTTCAAGATCAAATTAAAAAACACACGAAAAAAGTAAAAAAACTCAAAACCCAAATTGGTAATCCTCAAACAGATTCTTCTTTGAAAGGGAAGATGATAGCTGCAGAAAACAAATTACTTGAAGTTAGTAATGATTACAAATTTAATCTTTCAGTTGGCATAAGATATCACAATTATAAAATTAAAGATGAGAAGAATTCTAAATTTTATTTAAGAGTTACTGCTTATAATAAAAAGTTTAAAAACATATATATTGGTGGAGACAACAAAGTAAAAGCTTTGCTGAAGGAAATACACCATAGTTCATTTGATGAGTTCAATAAAATTCAGCTAAGATCAGAACTATTATTACTCTACACAGTTTACACAAGAAATTTTATTTGGAATAATAATTGGGAAGTTTTTTTTGAAAGTAAACATAGCGTTGAAACTTTAAAAAAATGGGCTAAAGATTTAGGAAATGACATTTACAGATGGTAAATAATAATAAATGCAAAAAATAAAATTAATTTGGGATTTTAGAGGCAGTAATACTTTGCAAATGGCTACTCATTATAATAAGCACACAAAGGAATTTTTCGAGCTGAAAAATATTGATTTAATTGATTCAGGTCATGAAATGATAAATGATAGTCATCATATTTCTTTTGCCATAATAAAAAAGGAAGATGTGAATTTGGTGAAGCAAGTTCTTAAACCCCAAAGAGCATTTTTGTTAAAATAAAATGTTTCTAAGTTTTTAAAAATCAGCATTTTTAAAGAAACGATTATAAATTTTAGTAACTTTCTTTTAAAATATTAACATGAAAAACATATTAATTACTCTTATTTTTAATATACCAATCCTTGGATTCGGACAAGGATTCCAGAATACATTTGGAGGGGACAGTCTTGACATGGGCTATTCAGTACAACAAACTAATGACGGAGGATATGTACTAACTGGTAGCACAAATTCTTATGGAAACGGAGATAGTGATGTTTATCTTATAAAGACTGACGGTAATGGGGATTCTCTTTGGACTAGAACCTTTGGTGGAGAAAATCAAGACTATTGTAATTCTGTACAACAAACCACAGATGGAGGTTATATTATTACAGGTAGAACAGAATCTTACGGAGCTGGAAATAAGGATGTTTATCTTATAAAAACCGATGGTAATGGAGACTCTCTATGGACCAAAACCTTTGGAGGAACAAGTTTTGACAATGGTATTTCAGTTCAACAAACTAATGACGGAGGATATATCATTCTTGGAGGCACAGAATCCTATGGAGCTGGGAATAGGGATATTTATCTTATAAAAACAGATGGCAATGGGGATTCACTATGGACTAAAACCTTTGGAGGTGCAAGTCAAGATTTTGGTAATTCAGTACAACAAACTAATGATGGAGGATATATCGTTACAGGTGTGACAGAATCTTATGGAGCTGGTAATAAAGATGCTTTTCTGATAAAGACTGATGCTAGCGGTGATTCTCTATGGACTAAAACCTTTGGAGGTTCAAAATTTGATTTAGGAAATTATGTACAACAAACGAATGATGGAGGATATATTGTTACAGGTAGAACAGCTTCTTTTGGAGCTGGCAGTTTAGATGTTTATCTCATAAAAACAGACGGGAATGGCGATTCATTATGGACTAAAACTTTTGGAGGGTCATCTTTTGATTTAGGGTTTTCAGTTCAACAAACTACAGACGGAGGATATATAATTATTGGAGGAACAGATTCTTATGGAAACGGAGATAGAGACGTCTATCTTATAAAAACAGATGTTAATGGAGATTTAATATGGACAAAAACTTTTGGAGGGCCAGATTTTGATTTAGGCACGTCTGTACAACAAATCACAGATGGAGGATATATCATTTTGGGAGGAACAAATTCTTTTGGTAATGGAGATAGGGATTTACTTTTTATTAAAGCAGATGGAAATGGAAATATCACCTCTATATTTGATTTTCCAACTCCAAACCCAAATCGAAAATTGGAAAGGATAGTTGATTTATTAGGAAGAGAAATTAAAACTCAACCTAACACACTATTCATTGAAATATATGATGATGGAACAATAACCAAAAAAATTATAGTTGAATAAATAAATATTCTTTAACTATAGATCTCAAATTTTATTTAAATCCTAAATATTTTCTATTTATTTCAGTGATTTTAAATAATTAAATAAGAATATAATTCAAGAATAACTGTAAATTTCAACTACTTATCAATAATAAAATTAAATTTATAACATACACTAAAAAAAAATCATGAAAAAAACCATTAAAATATTTTTTGTACTGCTTTTATGCTCTTTTAATTCTTTTGCACAGAATAACTATCAAACAAAAAGAGCTACTTCATTTTCTGAATATGCTGCAAAGCAGTTAGAGTTAAGTCAAGAAGATCAAAAATTTCTTTACGATACTTTTATTGCCAAATTTGTAAAACAACAAGAAAAAATTAAAGGAAAAGATTTGTCTGATGAAGAAAAAAAACAAGTTTATAAGGCATCTAGAAAAGAGCTGGTTAAAACTTTAAATGGAAGATTTGATTCTGAAAAAACTAAAGCAATATTGGCTGCTGTTAAAGAAATTAGAAACAAATAATATACATTTTAGTTAGTTTTAATAGCTACAATAAATTTTTCTACTTGATTCTTTCTTCTCTAATCTTACCTTTTTTGTAGATAGAATGGACTTTTGAGTTAGTAAATTCTGTATTTCGAGGAGTTTTTAATCCCTCATCGTTTAAGATTTTAGAAATCTTTCTATACCCAA
>Ga0233444_10005035_pt1 | contig 12347 bp, 8 predicted proteins | sample SI_124_October20_6_FD_182792 | JGI IMG/M metagenome (GOLD analysis project Ga0233444, IMG submission 182792) | Seawater microbial communities from Saanich Inlet, British Columbia, Canada - SI_124_October2016_10_MG | ecosystem: Environmental > Aquatic > Marine > Inlet | place: Canada: British...
TTGTCCAAGGTTTTGATATTGATGTGGATAGTTTATATTTTGAATATGACCTTTCTTTAATAATAGAAGATCGATTGCTTTTAAGTGGTAATTATTTCATAAATATTAAAGCTTATGATAAGTTTGAAAATTTCACTTCAAAATACATTTCTATTTATTTAAATGAAATACCCAAAACACTTGAATCATTAATTTATATAACTAGTAATTCTAACCAGACTTTTATTTATCAGCAAGACTCCTTAGGAAATTTTCAACTAGTAAAACAATTACCAGGAAATCATATTTTATCCATGGGGAATTCAAGATCTCAACACCTTTTTGTAGGAAGTGATCAAAATGGTGAATTCTTTGATTTGAATAATTTCAACCATCTATGGAATGTACCAGTAGTATCTTCAAATTATCCATTATTTATAGATTTATCTAAGTCAGATAATGGAGATCAATCCCATTTAGTTTTAGGGGACGGCAGGATTGTCTCTTACAACAAGAATGGAAATATAGTCAATAGCATTTATTCGAATCCTCAGGAATTATTTGGAAAATTTAATATTCAAAATAATATTGTTTTAGTTGAAAGTTTTTCAAGTTTTTTAGATAGAGACTTGGTAGTTTATTTTAGACAATCTGGAATTGAAAAGCAAAGGGTAGAAATAAATGGTGAAATCGTTAAAATAGTCCCAGTTTTAAATAATGAGTATGCTATATTTTCTCAATTTTTAAATGTATCTAAAATTAGTATTTATTACGAAAATTTTAATCAATTATATACAGATTTAGAGCTGCCAAACTCGATAATTTACGATGCTATATTTATTAATGATTATTTAATATTTAGCTCCTCTAGCGGGCTTTATAAATATGATTTCAACTTAAATATTTTAAATCAAATTAGTCCAAATATAAAAGCAAGCAAAATAATTCCAAATGAAATGGATTCTTTTATTTATTTAACTGTTGGAACTGAACTATGGACTTACAGTGTGAGTGGTAATCTAAGTTTGCTTTCTGATTACGGAGATTCGATAAGAAATTTTATTCCTGTCTATAATAAGTAATTAATTACCCATGTTACTAAACTTTTCAGTTCGTAACTCAATCCTTTCTTCAGGACTTAACTTTTCAAGATCTTCGATATTTTTTTTGATTTCAGTTTTCAGTTTTTTAAACATTTTTTCGGGTTCTGCATGGGCTCCACCTACAGGTTCTTTTATTATACCATCAATTAATTTATTTTTAAGCATGTCTTTGCCAGTAAGCTTTAGTGCGCTTGCTGCATTTTTTTTGTAATCCCAACTTCTCCAAAGTATCGAAGAACAAGATTCTGGAGAAATAACTGAATACCAGGTATTTTCTAGCATTATTACTATATCTCCGATACCAATTCCAAGTGCACCTCCAGATGCTCCTTCTCCAATAATTATACATATTACAGGTACTTTAAGAAGCATCATTTCATATAAGTTTCTAGCTATTGCCTCTCCTTGCCCTCTCTCCTCTGCTTCAAGTCCAGGGTAAGCACCAGGTGTATCGATAAGAGTTACTACCGGCTTGTTGAATTTTTCGGCCAACTTCATTAGCCTTAATGCTTTTCTATATCCTTCAGGATTAGCCATTCCAAAGTTTCTATATTTTCTTTGTTTTGTATTTCTTCCCTTTTGCTGACCAATTATCATGTAGGTTTTTCCATCAATTTCACCAAATCCTCCAACCATAGCTTTATCATCTTTTACATTTCTATCTCCATGCAATTCTAAAAAATTACCATTAGTGATAGAATTTATGTAATCTAAAGTGTAAGGTCTATCAGGATGTCTACTTAATTGTACTTTTTGCCAGGGATCTAAATCTTGAAAAATTTTCTTTGTGGTAATGGATAATTTAATCTCCAATTCTTTTAAAGTAGAATTAATATCCACTTGTCCTTTGTCTCCAATTTCAATAGTCTGAGCTATTTGATCATTGATTTCTTCAATGGGCTTTTCAAAGTCTAAATAAGAACGTTCCATATTTAAATTATTTAAAGTAAAATTAGTAATATTTAATATTTAACAATGTACATAAAAGATTTTTTCATCAACTAAATACTCTAAATATTCTATTTATTTAAATATTTTAAAAGATAACAAGGTAATATTTTTGTTTCCACCAAAAATCTTATATTTTTGCAAAAGTTAAATTTCAAATAATGAGTAAAAGAACATTTCAGCCTTCCAATAGAAAAAGAAAAAACAAACATGGTTTTAGATCTAGAATGGCTACTAAAAATGGCAGAAAGATTTTGAATGCTCGTAGAAGAAAAGGTAGAAAAAAAGTTTCTGTTTCCGATGAAGCTAGACCCAAAAGATAGGTCAACTCAACCCCAATTAATTAGGGCATCCAGCTTTGATTTGTTAAAATAAGTGCCTCTTGTACTGAAATTCTTTCCCCATAGTTATAAGCTGTTACAAATGGACCTGGAAAATCATAGTTATTTAATTCATTTCTTGAGTCTCTTGCATTACTATATTTACTACTAGAACCTACAGTATATTTTATCCAACCATTATGACTTTCTAGAGAATATTCTCCGTTATAGTTATAATTATTGGATATTTGTTTATTACTTATTATTCTATGGCCAGCTATTATTTGTACTTTGTAATTTATATTAGTATTCACTTTTTTTGCAGAAATTATATTTTTTAAATCTCTATCATATGTAACTTGTGGTGACTTAATATTGTTAATTATTTCATCAGTATCTTTGTGGTTAACTATATTTTCTTCATTACTTAAAAAGTCAATACTAGTCGATTCTAATGAATTTCCTTGTTTTATTTCTTCTTGGATAGTGGTGTCAATTTTGACTGAATCTGTTTTCATATTTTCAATTTCTTCTTTAAATGGCTTATATTCAGTTTTAGGAATTTCTATTCCGCTATTATAACCCTCCATGATTAAATTTTCAGATGAAAAAACACCCGAAATTGTAAAGTTTGAGTCCAGTCCTCTAATATTAGATATTTTATATTTAACTATTATTTCAGTTTTAGAATTTGGAATACTAGTCCATATAAACTTTACATAGCCATCGATATTTTTAAAAATACTTCCTGCAGTTTCCACTGCTTCTGCAGTAAAGTTTTTAGGTAATTCCTCTTTTACTCTAGCAAATCCTTTTTGATTGTCAATAGTGGTTTTGACTGTGATTAAGTAATCATTTTCCATCTTTTCGATACTTCTAACTGAAGTTGTCGATAACTTATTTTTGTGTATTTTTTTCTCTGCAATAATTTTTGAGTTTACTTTAAATATTATCTCCGGCACTTCAAGTTTTTTTCTTTCGTTATCATTAATAAATGAAAATTCTCCAGAAATTTTTTTCTTTCCAGAAATATTTTCCTGAGCAATTATTGTGTAGGATATAATTATGTTTTTTTCTTTCGGCAAGTCATGCCAAACAAACAATACTTCATTATCTTTAAATGAAAACGAAGATTCATCATTCATTTTTTCTTTTACTAATATTCCACTTGCTTGGGATAGATCCAACTTTAATCTTCCTGGTCCTGAAAAGTTATCTTTACTAATAATTAAATTAACTTCTATTTCTTTTCCAATCGGTATCTCTTTTGGGGCTGTATGAATAATATCTACACTATTTACATTAAAGATCGTGAAGATTAAAAACCCAATGACATTTATAAAGATAAGAATTGCTTTAAACATAAACTTTTTTACACAAATCTAACCTTGAACACTTGCTATTTATTAGTGATAGTTTTCTTTTTTCAATACAAAATTGTTGAAAAGGGATTGATTTAATTTAGTTTAGTGAACATTTAGAATTTAAAATTCTTCCATCTTTAAATTAATTATTGTGTCAAATTTTAAATTAATATTTAAGTTTTGATAACTTTTAATAGTTCTTCCTGAATCATCAATTAAAATTATTGATTTTGAGTAGGGTTCCATGTCTTTAAAATCAGGTATTCCGTCAAAATCACTATCTACTGGACATCCATTAGGTAATATAGATACATTTTTTGGAGTTTTTTGACATTTATCATCGTGATCTTTTATACCATCAAAATCAGAATCTAGATTTTCGAAGATATTCACGAATTGTTTTTTATCTTTTTTATAATTAATTCCATCTCTTGAAAAATAGACACTCATAGCTACTCCAATAGAAATAAATTCATCATTAATTCCATTAGAAATATTATCTACCCAATCTGTAAATAGTTTATTATAAGTAAAAAATATTTTAGAATTAAAAATATTTTTAAATTTCCATAGAAATCCAATCGATGCAGGAATGTATAAATCTCCAAAATTGGCAGAGTTATTAGCAACTGAAGTTTCGTATTCATAATCTCTTGATAGGAAATTAGCAGAATTTGACAAAGAATCTGTTGGAGGAATATCTCTAATACTTCCATCCTCCCAATAATTGTAATAATTACCGTCCCTGTCAAGTAAGTCTGTATAAGATCTAAAAACTAATCTCCCAATCCCTAAAGTGACAAAAGGAATAATTTTATTTTGATTAGATCTTATTTTCTTAAAATAAATAACATTTTCAATACTTGCATGTAATATAGTTGATTGGAAATTTTGAGTAGTATTATTGGCAGATAATTCTCCCCAATTTATATTTAAAGATGTTGATAAATTGGAAAAAAAATTCCTTTCAAAAAAAAGCCCCAAACTAGGCCTGTTATTAATAAATAAACTTGGTTTATTGGTATGCTCTATATCCCCATAAAATGTAGTTAATGCATAGTTTACTCCAATGGAATTTTTGGGAAGAGAATTATAGTTGAGAAAATCTTGAGAATAATGAATTTTAACTAGAAAAATTAATGATATATAAATTAAACCTCGGATAACTAAAAATTAGGTTTTAAATGATATTTGTTATAAAATTTATCAATTTGTCTTACAGCTTCTTCTGGACTATCAACAATTTTAATCAATTCTAAATCTTCAGAATCTATATTTTCCTCCTCTTCAAGTAAAATATCTTTAATCCAATCTATTAACCCTGACCAGAATTTTTTTCCAATAAGAATAACTGGAAATTTTCCAGATTTTTTTGTTTGAATAAGAGTTAGTGCCTCAAACATTTCATCTAAAGTTCCATATCCCCCAGGAAGTACAATAAAACCTTGGGCATATTTCATAAACATAACCTTTCTAACAAAAAAGTAATCAAAGTTTATAATTTTATCTTTATCAATAAACATATTAGGTTCTTGTTCGAACGGGAGTAAAATATTTAAACCAACCGACTTCCCACCTCCTCTTTTTGCTCCTTTATTGCCAGCCTCCATAATGCCAGGACCACCTCCTGTTATAACTCCGAATTTTTTTTGAGTAAGTTGAAAAGCTAATTCTTCTGCCAGTGAATAATATTTGCTTTCTAGATTTGTTCTCGCCGAACCAAAAATCGAAACACATGGTCCAATCCTTGATAACCGTTCAAAGCCTTCTACAAATTCCCCCATTATTTTAAAAATCTCCCAGCTGTCGTGAGATTTCATATCGTTCCAATCTTTCATTTTATTAAGTTAGGAATTATATTCTAATGCTAAAAATTCTCCAGTGTAGCTTTTTTTATTATTTATAAGTTTATCAGGTGTTCCTTCATAAATTATTTCCCCTCCTTTGTTGCCTCCATCTGGTCCTAAATCAATGATATAATCAGATTCAATTATAACATCCATATTATGTTCAATTATTAGAACACTATTGCCAATTTTAATAAGTCTTCTTATAACATCTAAAAGTAAGTTAATATCCTCGTGATGCAAACCTGTGGTAGGTTCGTCCAAAATATAGAAGGTATTTCCTGTTTGTTTTTTCCCTAGTTCGGCTGCTAGTTTTATTCTCTGCGCTTCACCTCCAGAAAGTGTGGTGGATGATTGACCTAATTGTACATATCCCAATCCAACATCATATAATACTTTAATTCGTTCGTATATGTAGTTAATATCTTTAAAGAAAACTATTGCTTCGCTTATTGTCATATTTAGCACATCGTTGATAGATTTGCCTTTGAATTTAACTTCCAAGGTTTCTCTGTTATACCTTTTCCCAAAACATTTATCACATTTTACATAAACATCAGGTAAAAAATTCATTTCTATTAATTTCATTCCAGCTCCTACGCAAGTTTCACATCTTCCACCTTTTACATTAAAAGAAAACCTTCCAGGCTTATAGCCTCTTATTTTAGCTTCTGGCAGCTGAGAAAATAAATCTCTTATAAAATTAAAAATTCCGGTATAAGTTGCTGGATTGGATCGAGGAGTTCTTCCGATAGGAGACTGGTTTATTCCTATAACCTTGTCTATATTGTCTAAACCCTTAATTTTTTCAAATGGCAAAGGTGTTTTAACAGATTTATAAAAATATTGATTTAGAATAGGGTATAAAGTTTCGTTAATCAGAGTTGATTTTCCACTTCCTGAAACACCTGTTACACAAACAAGACAATGTAAAGGGATAGTAATACTAACTTCTTTTAAGTTATTCCCAGAAGCTTTACTAATTCTTACAGTATTATCTGCTTTTAACGATATTTTTTTGGTTATTGGTTTTTTACTTTTTTTAGCCAAATATTTAGCGGTTATTGATTTTTTTGAATCGAGCTTATTAGGCTGGTTTTGAGCTATAATCTCGCCTCCTAATTTTCCTGCACCTGGCCCAATATCAATTATTAAATCTGCTTCCTTCATGATGTCTTTATCGTGTTCAACAACTAATATTGAATTTCCCTTATCTCTCAAGCTTTTAAGAGATTTAATTAATTTATGATTGTCTCTTTGGTGTAATCCAATTGAGGGCTCGTCTAGCACATATAGTACTCCTGTTAACTCAGAACCAATTTGAGATGCTAACCTTATCCTCTGACCCTCTCCTCCTGAAAGAGTAGCTGCTGGAAGATTAAGATTTAAATATTCTAGTCCTACATTAATTAAGAAGCCAATTCTAGTTGAAAGCTCTTTTATTACATCTTTAGCTATTAACTTTTGATTTTTATTAAAATTTATTAGGAGATTATCTATCCAATTTTTCAGTTCTAGTATGTCCATCTTGACAATATCACCTATATTTTTATCCTGAATTTGATAGTACTTGTAGTGTTCTTTTAGTCTAGCTCCTTTGCAAGACCCACATACTTTTTTGTTCATGAAACTAGATGCCCATCTTTTTATTTTATTGCCACCATCTTTATGTTGGCGCTGAATAAAATTTCCTACACCTTCGTATCCATTTAAAACTTGATGAACACCATTTTCACCGAGTACTTTAATTAATTCATTGGTACCATAAAGGATCTGATTAATACATTCATCGCTAATTTTTTCAATTGGTGTTTCTAACTCAAATCCATGATGTTTTAAAAGTAGATTTATCTGTTTGAAAGTCCAATTATTTTCAAAAGAACCCAGCGGCTCAATTCCTCCTTTTTTAATAGATTTTTTTTTATTTGGAATGATTTTATCTAATTCTATTTTATGAATAAATCCCAATCCGTTACAAACTTCACATGCGCCATTAGGTGAGTTGAAAGAAAAAAGATTTGGCTCTGGATTGGGTAGTGAAACTCCACTTTCAGCACACATTAACAATTTGCTAAAATTTATTTTTTGGTCATTTTCTATAATTTGAACTTCATCTTTACCTTTTTTCAAAGCCAAAGAAATACTTTTTAGAAGCCTTACTTTATTATTTTTATTTATCAGGATTCTATCAACAATCAAGGAAATATCATGGGTTTTATATCTATCTAAACGGAATCCAAGTCCAATATTTTGAATTTCTCCATCCACATATGCCTTGGTAAATCCTTGTTTTAAAATTTGATCAAATAATTCTCGGTAGTGTCCTTTTCTAGATTTAACTAGTGGTGCAGCAATTAATATTTTTTTGTTGGAATATTTCTTAATAATTAAATTAATTATTTCTTTTTCTGAATAACTAACCAAAGGTTTTTTTGTTTTCGGAGAAATAGGAGTTGATACTCTTGCAAATAACAATCTTAAAAAATCATAAATTTCAGTAATTGTTCCAACAGTCGATCTTGGATTTTTAGAAACAGTTTTTTGTTCAATTGCAATTACTGGACTTAGCCCCGAAATATGATCTACGTCAGGTTTTGTTAGTTGTCCTACATACTGTCTAGCGTAGGCATTGTAAGTTTCAAGATATCGTCTTTGCCCTTCAGCAAAAATAGTGTCAAAGGCAAGAGAAGATTTTCCACTTCCGCTTAGTCCTGTTATTACCACAAGTTGATGGTGAGGAATACTTAAGGAAATATTTTTCAGATTGTGCGTTCTTGCACCTTCAATTATTATACTGTTCACTGACATATGATGTATTCAAAAGTATAATCTATTCTCTTAAATCTTTATGTTGTTGAGTTGTTATATATAAAGTTATAAAAATAGAAAAGAAATATATAAAGTATAAAATCACTTCAATATAAGACCACTTATCAACAAACCTATATAGTGTAGCAGCTATTAAAGAAGATAGAAAAGCTATTCCAGAAAATATAAATATTATTTGAGTATTATTGAATCCAAGAAAAGATAGATGATGAGTTGTATGGTCTTTCCCTCCAATAAATGGAGATTGTTTTCTTGAAATACGATTAATAAAAACACTAGTTGTGTCAATTATTGGAAGAATAAAAACCAGTAATACTAAAATTATTTGTTTACTATGAACTATGTCATTAGTAATGTAAATAGAAGAATTCCAAAAAAATTTAATGCCAAGAATCCCCACTAAAAGACCAAGAAACTGACTTCCAGAATCACCCATATAAATTTTTGCTGGGCTCCAATTGTAAAATAAAAAACTTATTAACGATGCAAGTACACCAATAATTACCATGAAGTCAAAATTTTCAAATTCATTTTGAAAACCCATAAAAAACATGCAAGTAATTAGAATAAAAATGGTGGTTACTGTTGTTATACCGTCCATGTTGTCCAACATGTTAATAGAATTCATTATTCCGATAATCCATAAAAGTGTTATTATATAATTGAGGATGTCAGTTTCAAATATTTTAATGATAAAATTTTGTCCATTATCATCTTTTAAAGCCCCAAAAATTAAAATCAATCCACAGCTTAGTTGAATAAAAAATTTGAGCCACGGCTTAGTATTGTATGCGTCATCTGCTAGACCCATAATAAATGCCAAGCACAATGCTACTATCATACTAATAACTTCTACATTTTTGAAAAGTTCATTGTGGTCAAATAGAATTCCATAGCAGCCAGTACTTACAAGAAATGACATGAAGAAGGTTATCCCTCCTAAAGCAGGTTTAGAAATTTGATTCCACCTAACCATAGTATGTTCTTTATCTCTTATTCCTAAGTTTTTGGAAAATTTAAGTAGAATTGTATTAATTACAAGACCAAATAAGACTATACACACAAAAAATTCAGCATATACAATAAAAGTGTAATCGTAATTATTCATTTTTTAGAATGGTGATACAAAAGAAGTAAATTTTTTTGCATTTTCATCTTTTTCGGATAAAATAGGATTTGAATCTGGCCATTTTATATTTAAAATTTTATCATTCCATAATAAAGAGTCTTCAGATTCTTTATTGTAAAATCCTGAGCATTTGTAACTGAAAATAGTGTTGTCTTCAAGAGTTAAAAAGCCATGTGCCATTCCTACAGGAATATATATTTGAAGGTTATTATATTCACTAAGCTCTTCAATAATATACTTTCCAAATGTCTTAGATTCTTTTCTTAAGTCTACTACAACATCTAAAACACTTCCTTTTAAAACACTAACTAATTTTGCTTGTCCAAATGGTGGATTTTGAAAATGTAATCCCCTTAAAACTCCTTTTTTAGAGAGGGATTGGTTGTCTTGGACAAAATTTACTTTAGGATCTATTTTTTTTTTGAATATTTGGTCATTAAACGATTCAAAAAAAACTCCTCTGTTATCTTTGAATTTTGTAGGTTTAATTATATATACACCTTTAATTTTAGTAGTTTTTATTTTCAACTTTTAAAAAAAGATTTAATTTTTTCAAATATACTCCTTTCTTTTTTTGAATCATCTTCAGTATAATAGGAATCTGAATTATACCCATACCCATACCCATACCCATACCCATACCCATACCCATACCCATACCCATACCCATACCCATACCCATATCCATACCCATATTTATTGGTATATTCATTTCGTTTAGCATCTACTCCATTAAGCACTGTAGAAAGTTTATTTAATTTATTTTCTTTTATTAATTTCTCTACATTTTGAACAAAAGTTTTTCTTGAATAATTGGCTTTGAATACATAGATTGGGTAATCTGCTTTTTGTAAAACTGGAATTCCATCTGTTACTAGTCCCACTGGTGGATTGTCAATAATAATTATGTCATAAGTTTTTTTAAGTTGTTCTAAACTCTTATCAAAAGTTTCACTTATGATTAATTCAGAGGGGTTGGGAGGAAGAGTTCCAGCAGTTATAAAGTCTAAATTTTCAAGTGAACTAGTTTTAATACAATCCTCAATTTTACTTTTTTTAGAAAGAATTTCACTCATTCCATTATCGTTTTTGCTACCAAAAGCCAAATGAATTTTTGGCTTTCTCATGTCTAAATCAATAACAACTACTCTTTTTCCAGTAAAGGCAATAATTCCTCCTAAATTGATGGCTATAAAAGTTTTTCCTTCTCCTGAAACGGTACTGCTAACTGCAATTATTTTTGATTTTAAATCATTATTAATAAACTGAAGATTAGTTCTTATTGCTCTAAATGATTCTGTTAGCATCGATTTTGGTCTTTTATCTACGATCAACTGCGAAACATCCATTTTATCTTTAACAAATGGAACAAATCCTAAACTAGAGATTTCAATATTAGAATATTTATGAATTTCATGAAGTGCAGTTATTTTGTCATGTCTTATATAATTAATTAGTACAACAACTACAGAAACTATAATTCCAGAAATGATAGATATAAGATAGATTAAAGTTTTTTTTGGTGAAATTGGAATTTCACTTAACTGTGCACTTTCAAGAATTTCATTATAGGTAGTAATACCAGCGCTATTAAGCTCATGTTCTGTTTCTTTATTTAAAAGTTGTTTAAAATATGTACTATTTATTTCAGATATTTGTACTAATTTCATTAATTCTAGTTCACTCTCAGGAATAATACTTTCTGCTAAAAACATATTATTTTTTACATTTATTATTTTTAATTTTGTTGATTTATAGCTTTCTTTTAGAAGTTTTACAGCTTTTTTGATGTATAAAACTTCTTCCTCAATTTGCCTGTTCAGTTGTATAAATTTTTTGTTATTTCTTGTTACTTCTTTTAGTAATAATTCCCTTTTTAAGACATCTTCTTGAAGCTGATTAATCATTGTCTTTATCAATTCGTCATCATAAAATATAATTGTAAGTAAACTAATATTTTTAATTGAACTACTAGTTATTTCAGACGATATGATATTACCAAACATCAAATCAAATTGATTAAGAAGATCAATGTTAGAATTAATTTCTGTTAATTCTTTTTCAACAGAACTAATCTCTTTTAATTGTTTTTCTTTTAAACTTGTTCTATTGTTAAAGCCATTTAGTTTTTGGAATTTTCTAATCTTCTTTTCGTTTAAAATTAATTTCTTTTGTACACTGTCTTTCCTAATATTAATAAACTTTACAATTTTTTCTGAACTTAACTGTTTTCTTTCTAGATCATAATCTATATATATATCAACAAGGGAGTTACAAATATCTTTTGAAAATAATCCATTGGTGTGTTCATGACTAATACTGATAGTATGGGCAGCTTTGTCTATTATATTGACTTCTAGTCCATTTAGTATCTCATTTCTCACTTGTTTTTCAGCTGGAAATATAAAATAAGAGCTATTATCATCAATATTTTTTTTAAATTCTTCTAATTCACCATCTATTTTTATTATACCAGACAAATACTCAGATGAAAAGTATTTATTAGCTTCAATAAATTCTGCATAAACTATATCTCTTTCAATATCTACAAGTGACAAATAATTGTTTTCATATTTAATATGAATTTTTTTTGAAATCAAAGAAGAATCTTTAATACTATATGTATCCAATTTGTATGAACTACTTTTATATAGAAACCTAGAGATAATCTCACCTTCGTAATAATAGAAAATACTTAGCTCTAATTCTTTAATTAGTTTAGTTATTAATTTTTGCGATTTAATTAATGCCAATTCAGAACTTAAATTTGTATTAGAACTATTTGGATTCATCATCATAAACTCCAATGGTTCGTCTTTTACAGCTAT
>Ga0233444_10005037_pt1 | contig 12344 bp, 10 predicted proteins | sample SI_124_October20_6_FD_182792 | JGI IMG/M metagenome (GOLD analysis project Ga0233444, IMG submission 182792) | Seawater microbial communities from Saanich Inlet, British Columbia, Canada - SI_124_October2016_10_MG | ecosystem: Environmental > Aquatic > Marine > Inlet | place: Canada: British...
TTTAAAAACGTTGCAAATTTAATTATTTTGAAGGGTTCCTCCCACAAAACAAACACTTTATCTTAGAGATTGCTCTTTATTTATAACGATTCTAAATAGTCGAGATTCTTCTTGCAAATCACCTCCCAATTTAAAGTTCATTTACTGGCAGGCAACTCCTTCAAAAAGGAATTTGAAATTGAGCATATCTACTTGAAAAGTGGTGTTTTTTAAGCGTACCCACTCCATGCCCAATTCAAAAACAAACCTTTTATTGGAAACAAAAAACAAATACCTCACTTGGGATGCAAATACAATAGTTGTACATTTACACTTTGTAAACCCATTTTGAATGTTCAAAAGTTTTCTTTTTTTTTTCCTGACTTTTACCCTTTTTTCACCCCGATTAATTGGGCAAAATTTCACCGCTAGCTTTATCAAAAGCGTACAACTCCAAACAGAAAACAATGAAAATTCCAACCCGATTTTTATACTCGGAGAACCGATTTTTATATCGTTTGACGACTTGGAAGCAGATCAAAAAAACTTCAGCTACCGCATTTCCCATTGCAATTATAACTGGGAAGTCTCGGGTGTTAACCCAACCTTATTCATCGATGGCTATGACAGTTTTGAAATTCAAGATTTTAAAACATCTTTCAATACACTCCAAAATTTCACGCACCATTATTTTCAGATTCCCAACCAAAACACACGCATCAAAGCAAGTGGAAATTACCTCCTTACCATCCTCAATGAAGACGAGGAAATCTGTGTACAACGGAGGTTTGTGATCTACGAACCCAAAATCAATATCAGAGCCAAAAGCATCCGAGATCGCAACTTGAAAAACATCGACTCCAAACAAGTGGTGCAATTTTCAATTTTGCATCCCAATTTGATTTTTAACAAACCCGCTCAAGAATTAAAAATCTGTGTCTTGCAAAACAACGATTGGAATTTTATCAAAAAAGACCTACGTCCTCAATTTTACAAAAAAAACGAAATTGTCTACCAATACAACGAAGAAACGAGCTTTTATGGACGAAATGAATTTTTGAATTTTGACAGCAAAAACATCACTGGGACCAATGTAAGCATTGCAGGAATTGGGATAAAAGAAAATGGATACCACACCTTTCTCTACCCGACCCTTCCTAGAGCAGCTACTCCCTACACCTATTTTCCTGACATTAATGGCGCGTTTGTTATCCGCACCTTGAATGGCATCGAGGTAGCTACCGAAAGTGATTACACATGGGTTCACTTTTCATTGGACACCCAATCCAAAAACCCAAGAGAAAAAATTTATGTATATGGCGCTTTTAACAACTATGCCTTGGAAGAAGAAAACATGCTGCGCTTCAATGAAGACCGCCAAATGCTAGAAGTCACTCTACAGCTAAAACAAGGCTTTTACAATTACACCTTTGCAACCTTGGAAAAAAACCAAGTAAATACAAGGTATGTTGAGGGTTCTTTTTTTGAGACCGAAAACGACTATACGGTACTCGTATATTACAAACCTTTTGGTGCTCGGATTTCGCAAATTATTGGCGTCGCAAAAATCAACAGCCGCCAATAATCCTATTTCCTTCACAAAAAAGCACTTGCAACTTTAAAAATAGTTTTAAAGAAAGTTCTAATTTTAGTATATTTGATTAGAAGCGATTGTAAAATGGTTGAAAAAATAACAAAAGGAATCAAAATTTCCGTGAAGACAAAATACGAGGGAAGACACCTTCGAAATGAGGTATTGCTCTATGCCTTCAGTTATTTTATCACAATTGAAAATCAAAGCAATGACATTGTTCAATTACTCTCTAGAAAGTGGGAAATTTATGACAGTCTCAATCGAAATGAAATCGTCATCGGAGATGGAGTTGTGGGTCAGATTCCAGTTTTAGAACCCGACGAAAGTTACACCTACCAATCCAACTGCTTGCTGGTTTCTTCGGTCGGCGCGATGAAAGGACATTTCAACATGGTCAATTACACGGACAAATCTTCTTTTAAGGTATTTGTTCCTGCCTTTCAATTGACCAACAATGAGGTATTGAATTGAAAGCGCTGCCCTTATTTTCAAAATACAATGCCCTGCAAATCACTTCCCTTCTTTGAAACACAAAAAGAGAGCCCCCTTTTCAAAACTATTAAGTACCTTTGAAGCATTTCATCAAAGAATTCAAAAAGCAGTAGATATACAATCATCTCATGCGAAGAACAGCCACTCATTTCAACATTAAAAACAGTCCATTTGTCAAAGAACAAATCTTAAATTGGGCGCAAAAATATGAAACTGTTGTTTGGTTGGACTCAAACAACTACTCAGAAAAATACGCAGCGTACGAAGGTGTTTTGGCTGTCGGTGTTCAAAACGAGCTCCAGAGTTCCTCTACAAATGCTTTCGAGCAATTGAAAAATTTTCAGTCCAAATACAATGACTACCTTTTTGGATTTTTAACCTACGATTTGAAAAACGACGTTGAAAAACTAACATCAGAAAACCTGGACAATCTCGATTTCCCAGAGTTGTATTTTTTCCAACCTCAAAAACTCATCTTTGTCACAAAAGGACAGCTTGCTTTTAAATACCTAATGGCATTTGAAGATGAGATTGTGGAGGATTTTTACGAAATCAAACAAACAAAAGAACCCAAAGTCACAGGCAAAGAACAAAAGATCGAGATTCAATCTCGGATTTCTAAAAAAGCGTATCTCAAAAAAGCAGCACGTTTCTTAGACCACATCCACAGAGGCGACCTCTATGAGGCAAATTTTTGCCAAGAGTTTTACACAGAAAAAACAACGATTGATCCCTTGCTCGTATACCGCAATTTGAACCGAATTTCAAAAGCGCCCTTTGCTGCCTTTTTAAAGCACCAAAATAAACATGCTCTTTGCGCATCGCCAGAACGCTATCTAAAAAAAACAAAGGACACTCTTATCTCACAACCTATCAAAGGCACTGCAAAAAGAGCTGCCTCCAAAGAAGAAGATGCACTTATCAAATTACAACTTCAAAACGACACCAAAGAAAAGGCGGAAAATATTATGATCGTGGACCTCGTTCGAAACGACCTTTCACGAATCGCTCACAAAGGGAGCGTACAAGTAGAAGAACTTTGTGAAGTCTATAGTTTTGAACAGGTACATCAAATGATCTCCACAATTCGCGCTAAAGTACCTCCAAAAACCCATCCCGTAACGCTTCTTCAAAACACCTATCCTATGGGAAGCATGACGGGCGCCCCAAAGGTAGCTGCAATGGCACTTATCGAAAGAGAAGAAGAAACCAAAAGAGGTTTGTACTCGGGGTCCATCGGTTATTTTAGCCCCGAAGGAGACTTTGACTTCAATGTAGTGATTCGCAGCATTTTGTATAACCATGAAAACCGATACACCTCCTTTTCTGTAGGGAGTGCCATCACCGCACAATCCATCCCTGAAAAAGAATGGGAAGAATGCCTCTTAAAAGCGAAGGCTATGCGAGAAGTTTTGCGCTGAAAAAAAATTAACATTCCTTTGAACAATTGCTAAAAAAGAATCTACATTCCTATGTCGTAAATTCTTATATTTGAATAGCAAAGCATAAAAATTTTGCTCAAAAATAAAACAAACCAACACCTGTGCTCGAAAATTTCGACAAACACCTTAAAGAAAACTTCCCCCTCTTACAAACACGTTCGCTCCTACTTGCTATTTCTGGAGGACTGGACAGTGTTGTGATGCTACATTTGATGAGAAAGTATGCCAAAAATTGCACCATCGCCCATTGCAATTTTCAACTGAGAGAAGCTGCAAGTAATCTCGATGCTCTTTTTGTAAAAAATTTAGGAGCCTCTATGAAAATACCTGTGGTTTCTATCAATTTTGAAACTGAAGCCTATGCCGATGAATACAATGTTTCCATTCAGATGGCCGCACGAAAATTGCGGTACGATTGGTTCCAAAAGATTAAAAAAGAACGCAACATAGAGTTCGTATTGACAGGACACCACAAAGAAGATGCTCTCGAAACCTTTTTGATCAACCTTTCAAGAGGAACGGGATTAGATGGCCTTTTGGGTATTCCTGAAGTCAACGAATCAACAATTCGACCATTGCTTAAATTTACACGGGAAGAGATTTTTGACTTCGCTAAAAAAAACAACATCGGATGGAGAGAGGACCGAAGCAACGAATCGATCAAATACGTTCGCAACAAAGTTCGCCATAAAATCGTGCCGGTTTTGAAAGAACTCAATCCAAGCATGCTAAAATCCTTTGGCAACACCCTCGAGAACTTGCAACAAAGTCAACTTTTGATTCAAGACCGTATTGAAAACATCGAAAAACAAGTCGTCACAAGAGAGGCTTCAGGAATGTTGAAAATAGACGTCAAGAAAATTCAAGCGCTTAAAAACCCAAAAGCACACCTCTACGAATTGTTGAAATCCTATGGATTCAACTCTAGCAGAGATCTTGCCCAACTGCTCAGAGCACAAGCGGGTAAACAACTTTTTTCAAAGACACACCGGCTGCTAAAAAATCGAGCGGAACTCCTCTTGATTCCAATAGAAGAACTTCAAGAAAGTGCTCTCTTCTTTCCTCAAAATAGCTCAAAAATCAAGTCTCCTATCAATTTATCCCTTGAAGATACTTCCAAAATAGGAGCCTACCATCAGAACACCGCATACATCGATAAAAATTTATTAAAAGGAGATTTGTCCGTCCGAAAATGGAAAAAAGGAGATTACTTTTACCCCATTGGCATGACTGGCAAGAAAAAAGTGAGTAAATATTTTAAGGATGAAAAGTTCTCACTGTTTGAAAAAGAAAAAACATGGCTGCTCTGCAACGGCGATGCAGTTGTTTGGGTTATCGGAAAGCGATTGGACGAACGCTTTAAAGTAAGTGAAAAAACAACCCATATTTTAAAAATATCACTAAAAAATTGAACATAAAAGCACATTGCTAGCAAAGTCTCACAAAAAGGCATAGCCGTGAACAAAAACCTTTAGAACCCCTAAAAGAATGAAGAAATCACTTGCGACCCTCACGTTTTTAATCGGATTTTTTTTTCAACTTTCTAGCCAGGAAAGCACGCTTTCATGGGAGACCCATATCGAGCAAGACAACGCTTCCGAATACGTATTGGTCATGAAAGCCTCTCTAAAAGAAGGCTGGCATCTGTACTCGCAAGACCTGCCTGAAGGAGGTCCCTTGGCTACTGAAATCTCTTTCGAAAACCCCGAAGGTAATTTTCAATTAATTGGAAAGACCCTACAAGGGAAAACCCAACAATCCTTCGAAGAAATCTTTGAAATGGAAACTGCCTATTTTGAAAAAGAAGCCGTTTTTAGACAACGTATCTCTTTGAATTCCAATATAAAAACACCAATCAAAGCGATAGCTACATATCAAACATGCAATGACGTAGCTTGTACTTTTGAGCCCGGTGAAGAACTGATCTTTTTCTTTGAAAACACCCCTATTGCCGACGAACAGAAAACAATCGATGCCAGTAGCAAAGTACAGTCAGAAACACTGAATTTGAAACTGAAAAATAGCGAAGAATTTTTGGGATCCAATTTTAGGACTAAAAGAAAAGACAAAGACTTGACAACCCTCTTTTTGTTGGGGTTTTTTGGAGGACTCATCGCCTTACTGACTCCCTGTGTCTTTCCGATGATTCCCTTAACCGTCTCCTTCTTCACAAAACAATCTAAAAACCGAAGAAAAGGAATTTCCAACGCCCTTTTGTACGGACTATTTATTACGGTGATCTATTTGATATTGAGTCTACCCTTCCACTTTTTAGACACTTTGGATCCCGAAATTTTAAACAGCATCTCAACGAATGTTTGGCTAAATGTGTTCTTCTTTGTGATTTTCCTCTTTTTTGCAATTTCCTTCTTTGGGTATTTCGACCTTACTTTGCCACATTCCTGGTCCAATAAAATGGACGATGTGTCCAATGTAGGCGGTATTATTGGAACCTTTTTTATGGCCTTAACGTTGGCAATTGTTTCTTTTTCTTGTACCGGGCCTATCCTAGGCTCACTATTGGTAGGAGCCTTGTCTTCTGATGGAGGGGCGCTACAACTTACCTTTGGCATGGTAGGTTTTGGAACTGCCTTGGCCTTACCGTTTACTTTATTTGCGCTGTTCCCCAATTGGCTCAACACCTTACCCAAATCGGGCGGATGGCTGAATACAGTAAAAGTAGTGCTTGGTTTTTTGGAAATTGCTTTGGCCCTAAAATTTCTATCCAATGCAGACATGGTGGCCCATTGGGGGTTCTTAAAAAGAGAAGTCTTTGTAGGGGTTTGGATCTTAGTTTTTATTGGATTGGGCTTGTATCTGATTGGAAAAATCAAGTTTCCACACGATGCCCCTATTCATAAACTCAGTGGCGTCAGAATTGTCTCTAGTACGGCCTCTTTTCTGTTTGCTGCTTATTTAATTTCGGGACTGCTATTCAGCACCTCTCTTAACGCGCTTAGCGGTTTTGCCCCACCCAAATTTTACAGCCTTCAAAAAACAAAGACAGCATGTCCTTTGGAGTTGAATTGTTTCAAAGATTTTGAGGAAGGACGAGCACATGCAAAATCCGTACAAAAACCAATTCTCTTGGATTTTACAGGATGGGCTTGTGTAAATTGCCGAAAGATGGAAGAGAATGTTTGGAGTACTCCTGAGGTTTACAAAGAACTCGAAAAATTTGTTTTGATTTCCCTGTATGTCGACGATCGCAAAGAGCTTCCGAAAGAACTGCAATTTGACTACCAAAAGGCGAACGGGAAAATCAAAAAAATTCGTACCGTCGGTTCCAAATGGGCTACGCTGCAAGCCATCAACTTTGCCACGGCATCTCAGCCCTTTTATGTTCAACTCTCTCCAGATATGGAATTGTTAAATCATCCTGAAAAATACACTGACAAAAGAAGCTATTTTAAATGGCTGCAAGAAGGTCTGGAACGTTTTGAAAAATAAGCAACTGCTCAGAACTGTCAAAGCTTTTGCACTCGATTGGCTTGCAAAACATAGGTCTCTTGGCTTTCGGGACAGGTGGCTTCGCTTGAGCTTCCAAAATCCAAGCGATGGCCGTATTCACTGACCCAACCAATCTGACGCGAAGGGTTGCCAACGACCAACGCATACGGTAAGACTTCTTTTGTTACGACCGCACCCGCACCAACCATCGCATAGGCTCCAATGGTGTTGCCACAAATCACCGTGGCATTGGCACAAATACTCGCGCCTTTGCAAACTTTTGTAGCGATGTATTGTGTTTTTCGAACAATTGCGCTCCTCGGATTGCAAATGTTGGTAAACACCATAGATGGACCTAAAAACACATCGTCTTCGCAGGTAACACCGGAATAAATAGACACGTTGTTTTGGACTTTGACATTGTTTCCTAATACCACTTCGGGAGACACTACCACATTTTGTCCAATGTTACAACTCACTCCAATAACGGCATTGCTCATGATGTGACTAAAATGCCAAACTTTAGTCTGCGCACCAATGGAACAACCTGCATCGAGGACCGCCGTTTCATGTGCAAAATAAGTATCTTCCAATTCCATGTTCTCGAAAAACGTATTGTTGATTAGCGAAAATACGATATAATCCTTAAAAACTAGCGGTTTCCTGACCTTCCTCTTGAGGAAAAAACAAAATAGTTGGTAATGAATAAAAAAAAAGGATGCCAAGTAGGCATCCTTTTTGTATCAATTATGAGCTATTGTTACTCAACCATAAATGCGATGGGCAACGAATAACGAACCCCTACAGGTCTTCCTCGTTGTTTTCCGGGAATCATTCTTGGCAAAGTTTTTACTGCTCTTTCAGCTTCTTTCTGCAATCTTGGATGGGGTGCTCTTGCACGTACTTCTGTGATAGCGCCCGTCTTGTCAATTTTAAACATCACATAAATTCGTTTTTTACCGGAGGACAAGCCCAAATCGGCTGCCAAACTCGAGTCAAATTTACGAATTACGTGCCTGCTGATTTTTTTAGAAAAACAAGCTTTCTTTTCTGCTTTGTTTCCTCTTTCACATCCTGGAAATACGGGGACGTCTTCAATGATTGCAAAAGGAACGTCTTCAATCATATCTTCCCCTTCGTCCTCTTCAATAATTTCTTCTACTTCAACAGCTTCTTCTTCACTCGTTTCTGTAGACTCTATCACAGTTTCTTCCACTTCCTTTTCATCTTCAACAATCTCGATGATTTCTGGAGCGGGAGGAGGTGGTGGTGGTGGAGGCTTTACAGGCTCCAATCGCTGAGTAATGACCATATCTTCATCTTCTTCACCAGATAAGGAAGCAAGGCCTAAATCGTCTACTACTCTGTCGTATGTTTTGTGCTCTATCCCTACGTATACAAAAAAAAGAGCCAATACCAAACCTAGTTGAATAAACAACTTGGTGTAGTTTTCTAAATTGTACTTTGGATGTTTCTTTATTTCCATTTTTGAAAAATTATTCAGTTCGCTAATTTACTAATTTTACGATGACTTACGCAAGTCTGATCTTATAAAAAATGGGGTTTTAAGAATTCATAAGGATCCCAATTTAAAACCAACCTCCTGCTGGTGTTTTTGAAAAATTTTTGATCCGCTCTACCTCCTGAAAATATGACAAGACCTTTACTTCCAGTTTTTTTAAACCCATTTGTTAAAAAACGGTTTTAATTTGTCAAAAAATAAAAATACAATAACACTACCAATTGAATTGGCGAGCAAATCGAACACCTCTCCAGTTCGATACCCCGTAAAAAAAGCTTGTAAGATTTCAAGCAACAAACCAAATAAAAAAACAAACAATACCACCCAGTTTCTATACTTGGAAAGACTGCTTTTCTTTTCGACTGCCAGAAACCAACTAAACGTCAACACAAAATAAGCCGCCACGTGTTTCATCTTATCCATTCCAGAAAAAGACAGAAATGACACTTTAGCGAACCGAAGATTTGCCAAACTCAAATAAGCGACGAGAACGGTAACAGCCAGTGCAATTGCAAAGTATTTAATTTCCGATGAGTGCTTTGTATCCATCTGCATCTAATAGGATTTCAAATTGAGACAAGTCTTCGGGTTTTACTTTGATCATCCAACCTTTACCATAAGGGTCTGTATTGACCATTTCAGGAGCGTCTTCCAAAGCTTCGTTGAATTCCACAACTTCTCCGGTGATAGGCATAAACAAGTCCGAGACAGTCTTTACTGCTTCAACAGAACCGAAAACCGCATCTGCCTCCACAGTATCTTCCAAAGTATCCACGTCTACATAAACAATATCTCCCAGTTCACTTTGGGCAAAATCTGTAATTCCGATTACTAGGAAGTCTTCTTCTACTCGGACCCATTCGTGGTCTTTTGTATATTTTAAATCTGCTGGTATCTTCATTTGTATGTGTTTGATGTGTGTTTAGTTGCTATTCGCTTGATGGATTTGTCGATTAGTTTCCAATGTTGTATGTGATGCTCAAGCCCGCACTGATAGAGGTTCTTGGGAAAGACGTTGAAATCGCATATTTAGAAGCTGTCTGGTCGTAATAAAATGTCGCAATCAAATCTTTACTCATATTGTAATCTGCTGAAAACTTCAACGTAAAGATGTCTTGCCCTCCTGTAATCTGAGTGCTTTGGGTATCAATCGTCCGTATCGATGTCAGATTTTGTCGCAAAGAGACATCGGCTTTCATATTGAGGTCCCCCTTTAGTTGTCCTCTATTACTTCCTCTAGAAGACCTGAGTTGTAAATTTTTGATGCGATAGCCCAAGCCAAATACGTATTCTGTCCCTCGAATGTCCGAAAGGGTGTTGTTGTTAAAGTTCATACTCATGGCCCTGTCTTTGTTGACCTCTCCTCGAAAAGAAAGGGAATTTCTAAGTTTAAAATCTATTTTGACCAAGGGAGAAAAAGCGTCTATCAAACTGATATTTGAAATGGTGTTTTTGGAAAAATAATTTCCATTTACATCTGTAGATGGAATGCCATTAGAATCCTCTTTGTACTGAATGTTGTTGCTGTAGTTTCCAATGGTGTAAGAAGACTTGTAGGAATGGGTAACCACAAAGCTGGAAAACTTCTTTTTAAACCATTTCATCTTCATCAGTCCCTTGTATGTCATTCTCCAATTGGGCAACGGGATGTTTTTAAAGGGACTCAATCCTTCAGAACTCGCTGAAGTCCCACCATAGGCTGCTGTAAATGCAGGTAGCAACACCTCTTGACTGTTCAAGCCATAGCCATTCGTTTCCAGCCCATTTACAAAAGCCAAACGCGATTGAATGGTGTTTCTATTTTCAATGAATTTTTGAAAGGTGCCATCTCCATTGCCGTCAAAAGCAGTTTTGATCATGTTGTAACTCATGCTGAAATTTCCGGTCTGAGCCAGCTGGGTGTTTTCAAGCGCTAAAAAATCATCGGACACCTCCTCAGTACCGTTTCTATTCGTGACGGCGTCTATCTGTTGAGAAAGATTGCTCGTTTGTATCCTGTTGGCCAAAAGGGTAATGTCCAAATCTTTGATGGGTTTGACGGCAACCGTGAGGTCCAATTTCTCATAGTGCGTTTGCGCATAGCTTCTGCTGTAATAAGGATCGTCATTCACCCCATTTGCGTAATTTATATTCCGCGTGGTCAACCAATTGTTTTCCAATGCCCTTTGACGGATGTCTACCTGACTACCAAAGACAAAGCCGAGTGTGGGAGCCAACCCTCCAGCATACGGATCTCTTCCAAGAAATCCAACTGTAGGCACATAGCCGGGCAATTGGGTTCCGTTGTTTTCCGTATAACTCATTCGGATTGTTTTTACGGAGGTTAACAGGCCGTGTGTTGCATCAAATATTTTCTGCTTGGTAGATTTCTTCTTTTTAGTCTTGCCGATGCCTCTTTTGCGAGCGCGAGTTGCAAATTTTGGTTTGCTGCTTTTTTTGACCGCCTTTTTGGCCTTTTTCTTTTTTGGAGCAAACAACTTATCCAATCCTACCTCTTTGTAAAATTTTTTCATGTTGAAATTGGTAGAGAAATTGTGGGTATTGGCATTTTGAATCGTATTTCCTACACTCTCTAAAAAAGACTGAGACCCTGCCTGCCATTCAAAATCGGCTACATAGGTGTAGTCCGCTGAAACAAAACTCAGTAAGGGCAATTTATCAATCGGGATTTTATACGTGGCATCCAATTTTTGACTGTAGTTATTGACCCTTCCCAAATCAAAGAAATTGCTAAACAAGGTTACTTCATCAGAGGTTTCTTCGTCAAACTCGAAAGCATCGTAAATGTGTTTGTTGGCGGCTCTAAAATTCAATTTCAAAGCTTTGGTCAAATTGTACCCGATGGTATAATCCCAATCGAATAAGAAATTGCGTTGTTTCAAAGTCGGCAATTGTGGCAATCCGGGAACCAAGTTTCGCGAGAGTTGTTCGTTGTAATTTCGCACGATACTCGAGTTGACTCCAATAGAGGAGGGCAACAAGTTGAAATTGAAATCGCGTAGCAAATCCAAGTAGCTCTTACCTTTAAAAAACGAGGCCTTTTTAAAAGGCTCTATGGTTTTCGATGGAAAGCTAAAGGCGTAATTTGCGGCTGTGCGAACATCCTGTACCAAGTGCTTTTGGATGTTGTAATCTTTGTGGAACTCTTCATTGTAACTGTAGGAAACCGAAAAGTTTTCAACATCATAAGGCATGGGTGCTTTTTTTATTTCCCCTGTTCTTTCTTTTCTTACATTGATAAAACTAATGCTCTTACTTTTGGTATAGTCCGTTGCGTTTTTGCTATTTTCATTGATTTCTTTGGCATCCTCAAACAACACATCTTGAAACTGGGGGTCGTATTTGGGGTCTCTAAACTCTTCAGAAACAGCATAACTCATCGGGATCTTAACCCCCCAATTCTTCGGCATCAATTGTCCAATGTTTATGTTGGTAGACACTCCGTATTGTTTGACATTTTCCTGACTTCTTTCATTGACACGTTGTTCTACATTTCCAAAGCCCATGGTCTGTATGCCTCCCGTCAAAGCAATATCTGCCAGCTCTGCAAAATTGGCATTGGCAGTCAAAACAGAGGCCCAACCACCTTGGTTGTCAAAGCCAGCTACCCGCAATTCATTGAACCAAACTTCAGCACTTTGATTGGATTTGGAAATGTTTTTGACACCCAAAACGATGGTTTTAATGTTCGAAAGGTTTGGACTTCCTTTGACGCGCATCCGCTTAGTTGCTTCTTCGTCTTCGACAGGCAAAGGATACAACTGATTGAAATTGGAAGCACCAAGCGCCCCATAACGTTCGACTTTGAGTTTGGCCAAAGCTTCCAAATCTACTTCAAAACTGTTGGATGCCGGCCAAATAGCGT
>Ga0233444_10005045_pt1 | contig 12326 bp, 12 predicted proteins | sample SI_124_October20_6_FD_182792 | JGI IMG/M metagenome (GOLD analysis project Ga0233444, IMG submission 182792) | Seawater microbial communities from Saanich Inlet, British Columbia, Canada - SI_124_October2016_10_MG | ecosystem: Environmental > Aquatic > Marine > Inlet | place: Canada: British...
TGACTGAAGCTCTATCTTTTTCTTTTCTTAAACCCGCAAAAGCCATTTTAGTTCCTTTAATGTATGCTTGAGGTTTAATTAAGTAGCTATTCATTTCTTCAAAAGTCCATTCTTTACCATAAGCTATCATCGCTTTTGAATATTTATAATCATTTACAGATCCTGCTGTTCTACCGATCACACTCCATAGATTAGGACCAATCATATTCTTTCCTCCACTTGCTATCATGTGGCAGGCAGAACATTTTTTAAAAACTTTTTCTCCATGTCCTAAATCACCCATTGCAAGAATAGCCTTGATATCTACCGCCTCAACTACTTTAGTCGTAGATTTTGGTGAAGAAGTTGTAGCAGACATAACCTCTAAACCTTCAATTTTATAAGCGGATTCTTTTGGTTTTTCGATATGGAACAAAACATCTGTAAATTTGCCAATACCTATAACGATTAATACTGTTAAAAGCACAGCAGCAATTATTTTATTTATTTCAAAACTGTCCATAATTTTGATAAAAACTCTTTTGACGTATAACACGACTTTAATAAAAAAAACTTAAAATTACTTAATTTTTTTTGCGTCTTTGAGACGCATAATTATGAATAAAACTACAATAATTATACCATCAAGGTTAGATGCTTTAAGACTTCCAAATAAACCGCTTAAGCTTATTAACAACAAAGAGATGATTCTTCATGTTTATGAATCAGCAAAAAAAACTAATACAGGTGAAGTTTATGTTGCAACTCCTGATCAACAAATAATTGACGTAATTACTAACAATGGTGGTAAAGCTATTCTTACTTCATTGGATCACCAAACAGGAACAGACAGGATATATGAAGCATTCAACGCTTTACAAAAAAATGAATCAAATATTATTGTAAATTTACAAGGGGACATGCCCAATATACAACCGCAAGCCATTACAGACTTAATTTCTTATATGTATATGAATAAATGCGATATTGGAACTCTAGCCAGTTCTTTTAGTTCAGAAACAGAATTATTAGATGAAAATAATGTAAAAGTAGCTGTTAAGAAGAAAATCGATAAAAACAGTTTTAGTGAGGCTACAGACTTTTTTAGATCTTCTTCAATGACTTTTGATAATTTGTATCATCATGTAGGTATTTATGCCTTTACTAATAAAGCTTTAATACGATATGTAAGCTTAGAAAGATCAAAGCTTGAATTAGAAAGAAAATTAGAACAACTCAGAGCACTTGAAAACAATATGTCTATTCATGTAGGTTACATTAATTCTTCACCATTAAGCATTGATACAGAAAACGATTTAATTAAAGTTAAAAAAATAATGGAAAAAGATGAATAAAATTAAAGTTGCCATTCAAGGAGAGCTCGGAGCTTATTCTCATATTGCTGCAGAAAGACTATATAAAGAAGCTGATATTAAAACTTGTTCAACTTTTGAGGAAACATTCAAGCAAGCTTATAACGACCAAAGTTATAAAATTGTTATTCCAATAGAAAATTCGCTAGCAGGCAGAGTAGCAGATATTCATTATTTGCTTCCTAAGTATAAACTGCAAATTCATGGTGAATATTTTCTTCCTGTAGAACATAATCTGCTTGGAAAATTAGATGCTACTATTGATGACATAAAATATGTTAGGAGCCATGCCCAAGCAATAAGTCAATGCCAAAATATTATTTCTGAAAGAAAATTTAAGTCAATTATTTCAGTTGATACTGCTGGATCTGCAAAAGATTTAGGTGAAGGAAAAGATAAATCAATTGCAGCTATTGCCTCAGATCTTTCAGCAAAAATGTACAACTTAAAAATACTTAAAAAAAATATCGAAGATGAAAAAGGTAATGTCACGAGATTTTTGATAATGGGAAAAAATATTGAACAACCTGAGTATACTGCTAATAAAAAATTTATTACCAGTTGTATCTTTAGAGTAAAAAGTGAACCCTCTGCATTATATAAATGTCTTGGAGGTTTCGCCACCAATCAAGTCAATTTAACAAAGCTAGAAAGTTTTTCAGTTAAGAATACTTTTGACCAAGCCAATTTTTACCTAGATCTCCAAGGGCACCTGGAGGAAACTGGGGTCAAAAAGGCGCTTGAAGAACTTGGCTTCCACACTGAAACTTTAGATATATTGGGAGTGTACGAATCTTCAACATTTAGGCAAAAATAGTCCACAAAATTTAAATCTAGCATTGTAGTATTTAAATTGATCTTGATATACTCATATTGAGGTTGGCATCAGGTGAATGTTTCATAAACCCGGTCAGATCTGAAAAGAAGCAGCCGTAGTGAAAATTTTTCAGGTTGTTGCCTGCCTCTTAAAAATGATAAATAAAATTCTAGCACTTAAATATAGACCACAAGAATTCAAGGATTTAATTGGTCAAGAGGTTATGGCTAAGACTATTATTAATGCCATAAAACTTGATAAGACTCCTAATGCATATCTATTAACCGGTATTAGAGGTGTAGGAAAAACAACTACAGCAAGATTGATTGCTAAAGCTTTAAACTGCGAAAAAAATAGCAATCCTAAAATTAAATGCTCAGGAGAGAGTTTTTGTGCAACTTGTCGAGAAATTATAAATTCAAATCACATTGATATATTGGAAATGGACGCTGCCTCTAAAACAGGGATAGATGATGTCAGGGAGTTAATTGAGAATTCAAAATATAGCCCGACAAGTGCTAAATTTAAAATATTTATTATTGATGAAGTGCATATGTTGTCTAAGCAAGCTTTTAATGGTTTACTTAAAACTCTTGAAGAACCGCCTCAAAGCCTAAAATTTATTTTAACTACAACAGAAATAAGAAAAATACCTGTTACTATTTTATCAAGATGTCAGAGATTTGATCTTAAAAGAGTTAGTGTTGATGAGCTTTGTTTGCATCTAAAAAAAATTGCTGAAAAAGAAAATGGTAAAATATCAGATGATGCAATTAAAATAATAGCAAGAACATCTGAAGGATCAGTCAGGGACTCTATATCGTTATTAGACCGTGCTTTAATTTCTCAATCTATCGATGAAAATAAAGTTATTGAAGATAAGGACGTAAGAGAAATGTTAGGCCTTGCGGACAAAAGTAAAGTTATATCTTTATTTAAAGAAGTCTTAAGTGGTAACGAAAAAGACGCCTTGAGATACTTGAGCGAACTTATTAGCAGTGGTTTAGACGCAAAAAATTTTTTAAATGATATACTTGAAGTTTTATATTTATTCAGTAGACGAATAAGTTTAGGACCCATCGAGAAAGATTTATCTATATCAGAAATAGAGATTAAAATGGTAGATGAATACTCAAAAAATTTAAATATGCAGGACATTGGTTTGTTTTGGCAGTTAACCATTAAAACTATTGATGATCTTAGAATAGTTGGAAATGAAAATCTAACATTAGAAATGTACATAATGCAATTGGTTCATCTAAAAAATATTGATGAAAGAGAGGAAGCATCTATCATTGAAAATAATAAGAATAATTTATCTAGGGAAAATTTAGTTGGCAAACAGACAGATAATAAATCATCAGACAGCAACATACCAAATCAAATTAAAAACCAATTGAAAAGTACCAATCAAATTAAAACTAACCTGCTTGAAAAAAATTTAACTAAAAATGATCAAATATCTAAAATTGAAATTACTAGTTTTGATGATTTGATAAATCGAGCTAATGAAGATAAAGAGATCGAACTCAAATATGATCTAGAAAGAAATGTAAAATTAGTAAGCTTCAATAAAGGAGCAATTGATATAAGCTTTAACGAAAAATTAAATAAGAACTTTATAAAAAATCTTACAGAAAAACTTTTATCTTGGACTGGTGAGAGATGGATTATTTCTTTAAGTCAAAATTTAAATGCTAAAAGTGTTTATGAAAAAAATTTAGAAGATAAGAGCAACAAAATTAAAGAATTTAAAAAAAGTAAGATAGCACAAGAAATGCAAAAAGCTTTTCCAGACGCAAAATTAATTGATCTTAAGGAGGAGGAATAAATGACTGATTTTTCAGATATGTTATCTAAAGCTAAAGATATGCAAATAAAAATGAAAGAGGCTCAAGATCAAATTAAAAAAATTGAAGTTGAAGGTGAGGCAGGGGGAAATCTTGTAAAAATCGTTTTATCCGGTGATTATGAGCTTAAATCTATTATTATCAGTGAAGCCGCTAAAAAAGAAAGCCAAGAGATTATTAACGATCTAATTATCGCAGCGTATAACAAAGCTAAAGAAAATTTAAAAAAAAAATCAGCGGAAGAATTATCTAAAGTTACTGGAGGACTTAATTTACCTTTAGATTTTAAATTACCTTTCTAATGGATAATGATATCTCAGAAATAAATGAATTAATTCAACAATTTTCAAAATTGCCAGGCTTAGGTCCGAAATCGGCTAAGAGGATAATTCTAAAATTAATTAACAATAAAGATAATATGGTTAAACCTTTAGCCAAATCTTTAGCACAAGTTTATAAGAAAGTTGTTAGATGTATCGATTGTGGAAATTTAAAAATCATAGATAAAATATGTATTTGTTCTTCAGATAATTCATATGATAAGATTTGTGTAGTTGAAAATCTAGCTGATATGTGGGTTATTGACTCAGCAAATATCTACAAAGGCCACTATCACATTCTAGGTGGCACATTAAATTCAAACGAGCATTATGAGCAAAAAAATCTTCTTATAGACTCTTTAATTAAAAGGATAAAAAAAAATAACTTAACAGAAGTTATCATAGCCACTAGTGCCACTGTCGAGGGTCAAACTACCGCTCATTATATTGAAGATACAATTAAAGATAGCAAGCTTAAGATTACTAAATTAGCACAAGGTCTACCAGTAGGTGGAGAAATTGAACAACTTGACGATGGAACTTTATTTTCTGCCTTCAAAAATCGAGTACCTGTCACAGGGAATTAATTGGAAGATTTCTTTTCTAACCTTTTTTGATGCAATAGTGGTTCCGTGTATCCAGAAGGCTGAACTCTTCCTTTAAATACCAAATCACATGCAGTTGAGAAAGCTATAGAATTTTCAAAGTCATCTGACATTTTCGTATAACCTGATCTACCACTTCGATCGTAAGCAGGGTCATTTTCGTTCTGTTTATCTACTATTGTTGCCATTTTTTTCATAACTTTCATTACTTGTTCTTTAGTGCAGATACCGTGGTGTAACCAATTGGCTATATGTTGAGACGAAATTCTAAGGGTAGCTCTATCTTCCATTAATCCCACATTATTTATATCTGGCACTTTTGAGCAGCCAACACCTTGGTCAATCCACCTTACAACATACCCTAAAATTCCTTGAGCGTTATTCTCAAGTTCTAGATTTATATCTTCTAGTGCCCAGTTAGGTCTATCAGCTATAGGAATTTCTAAAATATCTTCTAGCTTTGCTTTACTTCTTGATTTGATTTTATTTTGTTCATCAAAAACATCCACCTTATGATAATGCATTGAATGCAATGTTGCAGCAGTTGGTGACGGCACCCATGCACAATTTGCTCCTGATTTAGGATGGTCAATTTTTTGTTCCATCATGGTTGCCATTTGATCTGGCATAGCCCACATACCTTTGCCAATTTGAGCTTTACCGGAAAAACCACAACTTAAACCAATATCAACATTCCAGTTTTCGTATGTTCCTAACCAAATTGATTTTTTCATATCACCCTTAAAAATCATTGGTCCGGCTTCAAAAGATGTGTGCATTTCATCTCCAGTTCGGTCTAAAAAACCTGTATTAATGAAAACAATTCTATTTTTTACTTGTCTAATACATTCTTTCAAATTAATTGTAGTTCTTCTTTCTTCATCCATAATTCCAACTTTGATTGAATATTTTTTTATATTTAAAGCCTCTTCAATTTTTCCAAAAAGAGTGTTAGTAAAAGCGACTTCTTCCGGGCCATGCATTTTTGGTTTTACAATATAAACAGAACCAGTTCGGGAATTTTTTTTATTTTTAAAATCATGCAGAGCACATAGTGTAGAAATAAATGCATCCATTATTCCCTCAGGTATCTCTGAACCATCTTTAAGAAGAATAGCAGGGCTAGTCATCAAGTGCCCAACATTTCGATTTAAAAGAAGAGCCCTACCATGAAGAGTGATTTTTTTTCCTTCTTTAGAAGTATATTTTCGATCTGGATTTAGTTTTCTTGTAAATTTTTTCCCATTTTTTTCCATCTCAGCTATTAGATTGCCCTTCATCAAACCAAGCCAATTCCGGTAACATTTTACTTTATCCTCAGCATCGACTGCTGCAACAGAGTCCTCGTTATCAATAATAGTTGATACTGCAGACTCAATTATAACATCTGAAATTGAAGCTTTATCAGATTTTCCAATTAAATGATTTGGATTAATTAAAATTTCAATATGAAGATTGTTATTTTTGATTAAAATTGAATTTGGTTTATCTTTTTTTCCTATAAAACCAATAAACTGATTTTTATTTTTTAATTGCTTTTCTTCTTTTTCATTTAAAAATACTAGATCTTCATTTTTAATTTTAATTGATGTAATTTTATTCCAATTTAAATCATCGAGTGGAGCAATCTCATCTAAAAATTTTCGAACATAAGCTATTACTTTATTTCCTCTTTCTTTATTGTATTTTTTGCCTTTTTCACCCGAAATTACATCAGTTCCATATAACGCATCATATAAACTTCCCCATCGTGCATTAGCAGCATTCAAAGCATATCTAGCATTATCAACTGGCACCACGAGTTGAGGACCAGCTACTGATGAAATTTCACTATCCACATCAGAAGTCTCAATACTAAAGTCTTCATTTACCTCCACTATGTAAGAAATTGATTTTAAAAATTCTGTATATTCTTTTTTATCAAAATCTTTTTCTTTATTTTTTTTATGCCACGAACTAACTTTTTTTTGAATATCTTCTCTTTTTTGAATTAAGCTTTTATTTATAGGAGCGAGCTCATGAACTATTTTTGCAAAATTTTTCCAAAACTCATCAGATTTAACGTTTGTTCCAGGAATGACTTCATTATTGATAAAATCAAATAACCTAGAACTAATTTTAAGCCCATTTTTCTCAGTAATGCTCATAGTGAACCGATCTTTACATTATATTGTAATATATTAATAGTAGTAATAATAAATATATATGAAAAATTATTTAGAATTTGAAAAAGAAATAAAAGCTCTTGAACAAGAAGTTGATGGATTAAAAAGTCCGTTCGGATCTGAAGGAATTTCAGAGGTCGATACAAAAAAAATTAAAAATACTCAAAATGAAATAAACGAAAAATTAAAAGAAACTTATGCCAATTTAAATAGCTGGCAAAGAACACAAGTAGCTAGACATGAGGAAAGACCCAAGGCAAATTTTTATATAAAGAAAATTTTCTCCAAATTTACTTTATTATCTGGTGACAGATATTTCGGTGAAGACAAATCAGTAATTGCAGGATTTGGTTTAATTGATAACAAATCTGTTTTAATTATCGGCCAAGAAAAAGGTGAAGATTTGAATAGCAGAATAGAAAGAAATTTTGGAATGATGCGACCCGAAGGTTACAGAAAGTGTATTAGACTTATGAAGCTGGCAGATCGATTTCAAATTCCAGTAGTAAGTTTTATCGATACGCCAGGTGCTTATCCAGGTTTGGGTGCTGAACAGAGAGGCCAAGCATCGGCGATTGCAAATTCAATAGAGTGTTGTATGTCCCTTACCGTACCCAATGTTTCTATTATTATCGGAGAAGGAGGTTCTGGAGGGGCAATAGCTTTAGCTTCATCCAATAAAGTTATTATGTTAGAAAATTCTATTTACTCAGTGATATCTCCAGAAGGTTGTGCTTCGATACTTTGGCGTGATCCAAGTAAATCATTACAGGCTGCTGAAGCCATGAAATTAACAGCTAAAGATTTATTGAAACTTGGTGTAATTGATGAAATTATTTCTGAACCATTAGGTGGAGCTCATAGAGATCCAGAAAGTATTGCTACGAATCTTAAAAACTCAATAATCAAAAATTTAAAAAACTTTGAAAACTTTAGCAAAGAAGAAATTTATGATCACAGAAAAGCAAAATTTTTACAAATAGGACGAGGTCAAGGGTTCAGTAAATCAAGCAATTTAGAGGGCGGGTTAAGCTATAAAGAATCTGGTTTACAAAAATTAAAATTTCATATTATAAACAATAAATTCGTATATTTAGGAATAGGTTTAGTAGCTATTACTAGCTTAATTGCTCTTTTATTATAACTATTGTTGCAAAAAACACTTTTAATAAAAATATTTTCACCTATTGACTTTCATTACTCAAAGCTATTAAAGAAACAAATAACTAGTCTTTTTGATTAGTTAAAGTTAATAATAATAAGGAAAAATAAATAATATGAGTACACTAAAAGGTAAAGTAAAGTGGTTCAATGGTACTAAAGGATACGGTTTCATTGAAAGAGAAGACAAAGAAAAAGACGTGTTCGTTCATTCTTCAGCAGTTAGAGATGCTGGTTTAAAATACCTAAACGAAGGCGATGAGTTAACGTTTGAAGTTGAGAATGGAGACAAAGGTCCTTCAGCAGTAAAATTGCAGAAAACATCTTAAATCTTATTTCACAAATCAAAAAAATTATCGGGACATAACCCTAAAAATATGGTTCTGTCCCATAATAAAAATGTGTAGTAAATATTTTCTGCACATCAACTATAAAAAGAAAGAAAACAATAAACATGAGTACACTAAAAGGTAAAGTAAAGTGGTTCAATGGTACTAAAGGATACGGTTTCATTGAAAGAGAAGACAAAGAAAAAGACGTGTTCGTTCATTCTTCAGCAGTTAAAGAAGCCGGTTTAAATTATTTAAACGAAGGCGATGAGTTAACGTTTGAAGTTGAGAATGGAGACAAAGGTCCTTCAGCAGTAAAATTGCAGAAAGCTTAATCTTATTTCCTAAATCACACATTATCGGGACTTAACATTAGCAATATTGTTCTGTCCCGGTAACTTTCACATAAAAAAGACACAATTATTTCTTATCAAATCCATGATGATTATAAGAGACATAATTTCAACGTTAAAAACACATTCCCACAGAATGCATGCTAGGCTGTTGCTTAGCTTATAATCAAATATATATAAATTTAATAAAAATTAAGATAAAAACAAAAGGGATGCAGTAGTAGCTCAGTTGGTTAGAGCACTAGTTTGTGGAACTAGGGGTCGGTGGTTCGAGTCCACCCTACTGTACCAAAAAATGACAAAAGAAAAAAATAACAAACCTTCAAAAGAACTTCCATTGGGGTTTGTAGACAGACAAGAAAAAGAATTACTTGTACGAGATTTTATAATTTCAAATATTAAAGAAATTATGATCAAGTATGGTTTTCAATATCTAGAAACTCCTAGTTTTGAGTATTCGGATAGTATTGGAAAATTTTTACCCGATAAAGATAGACCAGATGAAGGTGTTTTTTCATTTCAAGATGAAAATAAATGGTTATCCCTAAGATATGATTTAACAGCACCGCTAGCTAGATATGTAGCAAAAAATTATTTAGAAATTCCAAAGCCTTTTAAAAGATATCAACTAGGAACAGTCTGGAGAAATGAAAAACCAGGACCTGGTAGATTTAGAGAATTTTTACAGTTCGATGCTGATTATGTAGGAACAAAAAGTTTACAAGCAGACACAGAATTATGTGTAATGATTTCTGAAATTCTGGAAAAATGTGGATTAAGTAAAGAAGAATATATTGTTAAAATTTCTTCTAGAAAAATTACAGAAGAATTGTTTAAGAAAATTAACATAGTCAGCAATGATCAAAAACTTACTGCTCTCAGAGCTTTAGATAAATTAGATCGTTTAGGCTGGGATGGCGTTAAGCAACTGCTTGGTGAAGGAAGAAAAGATAATTCGGGAGATTTTACCAAAGGAGCAAATTTTAGTTTATCTAACATAGAAACTATCGAGAAGGAATTGAAGAAAAAATCACCTGAAACACAAGACCTTTTAGAAATCCTTAAATTATTTAAAGATTATAATTTTAAGAATTTTGAATTTGACCCATCCATCATTAGAGGACTAGAGTACTATACGGGCCCAATCTTTGAAGTAAATTTAAATTTTGATGTAAAAAACAATAAAGGAAAGGTAATTCAATTTGGTTCTATCGGTGGAGGAGGCAGATATGATAATTTGGTAAATAATTTTGGCAATTATGAAGCTCCAGCAACCGGCATATCGATAGGTTTAGATCGATTAGTTTATGCTTTAATGCAAAAAAAAGAATTTAAAATAAAAAAGTCTAAACCAATTGTCATTTGTGTTTTTGATAAAAATTTAATGAAAGAATATATTATATTACAAACCATTCTTAGAGACGCAGATATTAGTACTGAAATTTATCCTGGTGAAAATAAATTAAAAAAACAAATGGAATATGCAAACAAGATTAAAGCCCCTGCAGTTATCTTATATGGGGAGGATGAAATCAAATTAAATAAACCAACATTAAGAGATCTTAGTACAGGTAATGAAAAATCAATTGAAATAAAAGAATTAGTCAATGAAATCAAAAAAATTATCTGAAACTATAATTAAAATTTTTAAAAGCAATGGTTTTGAATTGTCTGAACCTGATGTAATGCTAGACTCTGAGTACATTATTGAAAGATCTGGAGAAAAATTTAGAAGTTCGATGCTTACTTTTGAAAGAGAAGATGGGAAAACTATGTGTTTAAGACCAGATCTTACTGTAGCCTCGTGCATAAACTTCTTGCAAAAAAAAACTTCTTCAAAAATATATTATTCAGGGCAAGCTTATAGAAGATCTAATATTAAAAATTCTAACTTTATTAATGATCAATTAGGCATTGAAATTTTAGGTTCAAAAAATCAAATCCAAGATGATTTTAAGGTAATTAGCACAATCTTGAGTTCTGCAAAAAAAATAAAAAGTAAAAAAATCCAAATTAAAGTTGGAGATATAAGTTTATTTAAAAACCTAATTAACGCTCTTGATATGCCTGAAAGATGGAAGTTAAGATTAATAAGACACTTTTGGAGACCAAGCTATTTTAAAGAACTTTTAAAACGATTAGAAAAGAACACAGATATTGATGCAGTAACCTTTGATACTGATAAAAAAAGGTTTTATGAAATGAAAAAAATGGATCAAGATAAAGTAGTTGCGGGAAGATCGATATCAGAAATCTTAAAAAGATTTAATAAAAAAATAAAAGACCCTAGGTCCTTTAGTGACGGGAAACAAATTGTAAAAATTATTAAATCATTTTTAAAAATTAATTGTAAACTATCAGAACTGGATGAAAAATTATTAGATTTTGCAAAAAAAAATGATCTTAAACGAAATATTTTTAAAGACTTTAAATCTATTCAAAATTTAAAAAAACTTAAACAAGATATAAATTTCATTGCAAATTTTGGTAGAGATATAGAATATTATACGGGGATTGTATTTGAAGTATTTTCAGGAAAACAAGAGATTGCGAGAGGCGGACGTTATGATGATTTACTTAAAAGTTTAGGAGCAAAAAAAAATATTCCAGCCGTAGGTGCAGCAATTAACTTAAAAAATATATGAAAGATTTAATTACTATAGGCTTACCAAGTAAAGGTCGATTGAAAGAGAAAGCAATATCTTTTTTTGATAACAGTGGTTTTAAAATTATACAAAGTAAAAAAGAGAGAAATTACTTTGGAACTATTGAAAATAAATCAAACATTAAGATCATTTTTCTTCATGCTAAAGAAATTGTTCAACGACTAGGAGACGGAACTTTAGATGTAGGTGTATCAGGTTTAGACCTCCTTAATGAGTCTGGTAAAAACTTACGAGATAAAATTAATATTGAATGTAAACTTGATTTTGGTAATGCTAATTTAGTTGTAGCAGTGCCAGATGATTGGATCGATGTTCAAACTATTGCCGATCTTGAGGAAGTGGCTTTCGATATTAGATTTAAAAGAAATACGAGATTAAGAGTTGCAACAAAATATCCAAATTTGACTAACAATTTTTTAATTTCTAAAGGTGTTACTCAGTACAAATTAATACCAAGTTTAGGAGCTACAGAGACTTATCCATTTATTGGATCGTCAGAAATTATTACAGATATAACCTCAACAGGTAAAACTTTGGAAGACAATAACTTACGGGTTTTAAAAGATGGACTAATTCTAAAATCTACAGCATGTTTGTTTGTTGCAAAAAAAAAGGCTGCAAAATTGCAGCCTTTTTTAAATTCTTTGGATTAAGCGAAATTACATTCCCATTCCACCCATACCGCCCATTCCACCCATACCACCACCC
>Ga0233444_10005046_pt1 | contig 12325 bp, 12 predicted proteins | sample SI_124_October20_6_FD_182792 | JGI IMG/M metagenome (GOLD analysis project Ga0233444, IMG submission 182792) | Seawater microbial communities from Saanich Inlet, British Columbia, Canada - SI_124_October2016_10_MG | ecosystem: Environmental > Aquatic > Marine > Inlet | place: Canada: British...
TGATAACAGACATGCTGATATTAGAATATTAAGGGTAAATTTAACTGACCGAAGATTGTTTGGGTCCTGGAAAATGAGGCCACAAGATCTTGAGCATATGCATTGGTCAAAAGAGGATATCAAAAATGGTTTGGTTGATAAGCTTGAACCAGACCAAGCGCTTGAGGTTTTCGTGCAACTGTCCAGAGACCTTGATCAGTTTCTTGATCCAGAAAGTGTGTCATAGCTAATTGATCTTAATAAATTCACCACAAAAAAGGGTTATTTTATTAGCCAAGTGCAGATCAAAAATTATTGGGAAGTTTCTAACAGATTGATTGGATACGTGGCCTACCAAATTGGATGAAAACATGAATCATCAGGGTTTTCTTAGTGATCTCTCAAAAGAGAGGCGTAAGAATCTTACGCAACGCCTTGATAGGCCGGCTTTGGCGCACCTTGCTTTGCATGGCGGATTGATTTTTGTGTTTGGCCTTGCCATTTATTTGGGTTTACCCGGTTGGCAACTGTTGTTGATACCACAAGGTATTGCGATCGTTTTTTTGTTTACCCTTTTGCATGAAGCCGTGCATCAGACGCCGTTTAGAACCCCTTGGCTGAATGGTGTGGCGGCGCGGGTGAGTGGTTTTTTGCTTTTCCTGCCGTCCACATGGTTCAAATATTTTCACCTCGCACATCACCGCTTCACACAGATTCCAGGAAAAGATCCTGAACTGGCAATTGAAAAACCCAAAACTAGGTTAGGCTTCGTCAAGTATATTTCGGGTATTCCAACCTGGTTTGGTCATTTCAAAACACTTTTACATAATGCAACAGGTGATTGCAATGCTGATTTTCTGCCAAAGAAGGCAGATCCTAGTATTGTCAGCGAATCCCGCTTACTCATTTTGTCCTATACATTAATGTTTAGTGGCGCACTATTATTTGGGTCTACAGCATTGTTCTGGATTTGGATTTTACCCGTATTTTTGGGGCAGCCTTTCCTACGCTTATTCCTTCTGGCAGAACATGGACTATGCCCAACGGTGGCAAACGCATCTGACAACACACGCACAACTTTCACCAATCAGATAGTTCGGTTTATCGCGTGGAATATGTCATACCACACTGAACATCACACTTATCCATCGGTGCCATTTCACAAACTACCTGAACTGCATAAGATCATGCAGCCCGAACTCATCCATATTGAACCTAGCTACAGCAGCTTTATGGGCAAATACATCTCGCAACTCACGGTAAAATAACTCAGGGAAAGGTTACGTTGCAGGGCGATTATAAAGGGGGGTGGACTATCCTCACCGCTGAAAAACCCACAATAAACGTTATAGTTTTTATGTTTAGCAATATGGGTATTAATAGTCGTGGATTAGGCTGTAAGTATAAATATTCAAGATTATTTTATTACACAACTAAAAAAGGCAACGCTCCAAGTATTTGAAACGCTGCCTTTTTGTAATGCTGTGTAGCAAGAGATGGTGGGGAGTCCAATATAGCCCTAATCGCGATCTATAAAAGTATTAACAATATCATAATTAATACATGTGGACCCAAGTGTGGACTAAAAATAATCCGTCTATCCATAATGACCCTTGTTGTTAATAAACTGCAACCATCAAATAATACCCTCTATTTATATTAACCTGATCTGCATTATTAGATGTAGGGCCTAAACATTGGATGACTTAAATTTATGCTATGCTGAGAGCAATAAGTGCTTATAAATTAACCTGGAGTTGCTATGGGATTACTCACCACAACCATTGGAGCCTACCCCAAACCAGATTATATTGACCTACCTGATTGGTTTGGCAATTTAGACACGTCCCACCCGACCCGTGGTTGGGCTGCAGCTGTGTCTGCCATGGGCGACGACTTTGAGGCCATCCTTACCCGCGGCACCCATCAAGCGGTGCAAGACCAAGTCAACGCAGGTATCGACATACCCACAGACGGTGAGATTGCGCGGGAGAATTATATTCACTACCATTGTCGACAGCTGAGTGGTATCGATTTTGACATATTAACGGAAAAGACTTTACGCAATGGCAGCTACTCCTCGTTCCTGCCCACAGTGCGCGCACCAGTTACATCTGAGCGTTTATTTCTTGCCAATGATTGGCGCCGTGCGCAACAGGCCACTGATAAGCCGGTAAAGATCACCATGCCTGGACCCTTAACCATGGCTGACACCTTAGTGGACGAGTTTTATGGTGATCAAAAGGAGTTCGGCAAAGCCGTCGCCGAGGCACTCAACCGCGAAATTTTAAGCCTAGCCGACGCTGGCTGTCGGCATATTCAAATTGATGAGCCTCTCTTTGCACGTTATCCAGACCGAGCATTACTATTTGGCGTCGAAAACTTAGACCGAGCCTTCCACAATTGTCCCCAAGAAGTTGTCCGCACGGCCCACATGTGCTGTGGCTACCCAGACAAAATCGATGTTGTTGATTACCCCAAGGCTCCACCTCAATCTTACTTTCAGATTGCTGATGCCATGGAAGATTCGAGTATCATGGCCTTGTCTTTGGAAGATGCCCACCGTTACAACGACCTCACTTTGCTGGAGCACTTTAAAACAACACAGATCATTCTAGGGGTTGTGGCCATTGCCAAGAGCCGGGTAGAAGCGGTGGAGGAAATTCGCCAACGTTTGCTACAGGCGCTTGAGCACATTGATGCCCACCGTCTCATTGCCGGACCCGACTGTGGTCTGGGCATTTTGGGGCGCGATCTAGCCATGGAAAAAATGCGTCATTTGAGTGAGGCTGCTCATTCCATTGACAGCTAAATAAACTGCTTAACCAGCACAATACCGCTGACCAGTGTGAGGCAATGCAACCAAATTTTCCAGATTGAAAAATTCCACACTGGCCAGTCAATACGGTCATCTCGCTTTGTCTGCTTCTTAGAGGCTTTAAACCGACCAAGATAGAAAAAATAGCTAATGATAAAACTGCCATGGAGCCAAAGACTAATGTATTAACATCCACAAGCCACTTCTCTGTTTAGCGAGTAGCCTGAGCATTTAAAGATACAGCCATATCAGCGTCACCATCAAAGAAAAAGCATCAAACTATTTCATATATTTGAGGGCGCCCATGTCTGAACCCTGTTCAATGAAATCAAAATCTAACACTAAATTAAGCGCGGCAATGGCGACGCCAAACAGGCTAAAGCCAATACCAAATAAATCGGTTGAGTGAATAAATCCTATGCCGCCAGAACCAAACATATTCATCATAAGCTTGCTAACCCAAACTTAATGTTATCGTTTGATTTGAGAATGTATGAGGTAATAAAAAGCCCCAGACGCCCTATTTTATAGGGTGTTGGGGCTAAATTCGGGTCTCTATGCTACTGCCTGAAACCCTAATTTGGTGGAGATGGGGGGAGTCGAACCCCCGTCCGCCAGTCCTCTGCCATTGGCTCTACATGTTTAGATCACTTTATTGTTTTAACCCACCGCGGCCCAAGTGTCAGGGCGCATAAGGCGATCTCGATTGGTTTTAGGGTTTTCTCCACGAGCGAGGAGTCCACACGATCCTGTTCTGCGAGCCACTTCACAACCGTTTACAGGCATCCGGTGATCAGTGTAAGCGGGATTTAGGCCGCTAGTGCGTAGTTTTCGTCGTTTGCGACTATAACTTTTGCAAGGTGGGATTTACGAGAAACCTTACATTCTCGACATGCACCGCAGGGTTTGTAACCAACGTCGAATCCAGTCATCCCCTTAGTAATTGGAGATTATAGCAGCATTGGAGAAATAAGGGTGTTATTTGAGTGGCTTACTAGGCGGAAAACTCATTCAGGGCCGAAAAGTCTGTGACCTAAGGCGCTTGAATGGCCAGGTGGTTATTAGACACCAGTTTGTGATTGCCTATAAAGCTTATGCTTAAGCTTTCATTAAGATGCGGTGTTTCTGTTTGCTCCAATCACGTTCTTTTTCTGTAGCGCGTTTGTCGTGAAGCTGCTTGCCTTTAGCGAGGGCAATTTCACATTTAACCCGATGGCCTTTCCAGTATAGGGCTGTGGCCACTATGGTGTGACCAGTTTGCGATGACGACGCAAATAAACGTGCAATTTCTTTTTTATTTAACAATAGTTTACGTTCGCGTCTGGGTTCTGCAACCACGTGGGTACAGGCTGTCATTAGGGGTGAAATGTGCGCCCCCACCAAAAAGGCTTCGCCGGCCTTCATCACTACATATGAGTCGATTAAGTTTGCACGCCCATCACGGATACTTTTGATTTCCCAACCAGTTAAAACCAAACCTGCTTCAATACGCTGGTCTAAATGATATTCGAACTTGGCCCGCTTGTTGAGCGCAATAGTGCCTGTGGAGGATTTTTGAGTTTTTGATTTCTTAGCCATGGGCGCATTCTACCTCAAGCCAGAATCGGCTGCAGTGTCATTTGTGTAATAATTGATGATATTGCTTTATCGGCTGTTGTTTTAACCTTAATATAGGCGTTTTCCCAAGAGTAAAGGCTTTGACTTCAATAAATCGTTCTGCTTTGGTCATGCATTCTGCAGCGCGCATGTTTGCATTGGTGAATGACGTGAAGCGCTACCCTGAATTTCTAGACGGCTGTGCCAAGGTCGATGTAATCGAGTCCTCTCTGACGGCGATGACGGCGCGCTTATATTTGAGTAAAGCCGGTCTAAGTTACCAGTTTGTAACACGCAACACTTTGTTAGCGGATGAGAAAATTTCCTTGGAGTTAGAAGATGGTCCGTTTGATTATCTCCGGGGTAGTTGGGTATTTACACCGCTGAGGGAAGATGCCTGTAAAGTAGAGATGGTCTTAGAGTTTGGCGTGACCGGCCTTAAGGGTAAGGCTTTAAGTGGGTTGTTTGGCCCTATCGCCGCCAACATGGTGGATGCCTTTTGTAAACGAGCGGATAACTTATTCCAGTGAGAACAACGTGACAGAATCAACAGACATGATACATGTGGAGGTGGCATTCGCGCTCCCAGATGAACAAAAAATCATCGCCTTAAAAGTGCCCCAAGGCACTACCGTATATGATGCAGCTATACTGTCAGGCATTACTGACCACTTTGAGGGTTTAGAACTTACTGGAACTCCATTGGGCATTTTTGGTAAAGCCGTTAAAAAGCCCCAAGAAGAAAAAATCACGCAGGGTCAGCGGGTAGAGATATACCGCCCGCTGACTATCGATCCTAAGGTGGCTAGAGCTAACCGAGCGACCAAAGCAGCAGACAAAGCCAAGCAGGCAAAGCAAGTTGATTGAGGAAATTGTTTATTTCTCAAGCTATTGATCGATGGTGACGACACGGCCTTGATCAAAAATAACCCTTAGTTTTCGATCTTCAATGGCGCCGTCACCAAAACGATATTGGTAAACGTAGTCCCAGTGATTGGGGTTAAAGGTATCTACTATTAAGGGGGTGCCCATGACATACTGCACCTGTTTCTTGGTTAACCCAGGCCGCAGTAATTCTACCATCTCATCGGTGATGAGATTACCCTGCTGAACATCAATTTTATGAACACTGGGAAATGTTAGACTTTCCATAGTGGAGCAACCACTAGTAAGCGCGATAAAAAGAGACGTGATAAGATAGCGTTTCATTAGCCAATTCTGTGTGTATAGACGTTAGCTCAGAATCATACCTGAATCCCACAATAGTCTAAAGAGTGTAACCATTACTATGGCGACAGAAAGTCAAGAATTACGCAAAGCAGGTTTAAAAGTGACCCTGCCCCGTGTCAAAATCTACCAGATGTTGGAACAAGCAACAGAAGGTGACCACTGGAGTGCTGAAGATATTTACAAACTGCTCATGGAGCAAGGTGAAGACGTTGGCTTAGCTACAGTTTATCGTGTGTTAACCCAGTTTGAAGCAGCGGGCTTGGTGGTGCGTCATCATTTTGAAGGGGGTAACTCGGTATTTGAGTTGGCTACTGAAAGTAGTCATGACCATATTGTATGTATTAAATCAGGGCGCATTAAGGAATTTAATGATCCCATGCTTAACAAGCGTTTAGAAGAGATTGCAGCAGAATTAGGTTACGAACTCACGAGTCGTACTGTATATTTGTATGGCGTTAGTAAAGACTAACTCTATGTAATAATATTGATGGCCAAGCCTTAGCCATCAATATTAGCTCAATCTATTATAATCCAATCCCAGTCTAACCCTAATTTAGAGTGTGGGTTTGGAGTTAGTGCAGCAACGCGCCCGTACCCAACATTTCTTTGGCGTGAGCTAGCGTTTGTTGGGTCAGCTTAACCCCGCCTAGCATGCGTGCAATTTCTTGTATTCTTTGATCTTCATCTAAAGCCGATACTTGGGTTTGTGTGGCTTCACCATTGTTGGACTTACTTACCTGCAAATGATACTGGGCTTGACTCGCCACCTGAGGTAGGTGGGTGATGCATAACAATTGGCAGTGTTGGCCTAGCTGAGATAATAGTCGGCCCACAATCTCTGCGGTCGCGCCACCTATACCCACATCCACCTCATCGAAGATGAGACTGGGGGTGATACTAGTCGTTGCGATGACCACCTGTATGGCTAAACTAATGCGAGATAACTCACCTCCAGACGCGATCTTGGCCAAGGGTTTGGCACTTTGGCCCGGGTTGGTGCTGATAAGAATTTCTATGTCATCCCGCCCCTGTGGCTGCAAGCGAGAGTCTGACTTGGTTTGTAGACTTAGCTCTAATCGGCAGTTGGGCATGCCTAACAAAGTCAGTTGTTCACCCACTGCCTTTTCGAGGTGTTTGGCTGCTGTTTGTCTTGCTTTAGTAAGGCTGGAGGCTGCAGCATCGTATGCTTCTGTGAGGGCAGCTTGCTGTTCATGAATGGCTTCTAGCTGCCCCTCTTGATCTTGATTCTGTTGCAATTGCTGTTGTAATAGCCCCAAATGTTCTGGTAGATCTGCCGCTTGAATCTTGTGTTTTCTTGCCATGCTATAAATCTGATCTAAACGGTGCTCTAGTGTTTGCAGTCGAGCGGGGTCTTCATCGAACCCCTGCAGAAAATTTTGTAATTCAATCTGACTTTCTTCTATTTGTATGGAGGCGCTAGCTAGCATGTCCACTGCCGATTGCAGGTGAGGGCTATGCTGGCTAAAGTTTTGCAGTTGCTGTTGCCAGCGTTGCAAACAGGCCGCGGGGTCGTCTCCCAGCGGGTTATCAGGCAGAGTGTTGCGCACTGCTTGAAGCAATTGGTCTGCATTGGCACGTTGCTTGTGTTCTTGCTCTAAAGCCAATAGCTCATTATCTAACAGGCTCAACTGTTCAAGCTCATCCACTTGATACTGCAAAAGTTGTTGTTCGGCTTCAGACAGCTGTTGGCCACCGGTGAGGGCCTTGATCTGACGGTCGAACTCAAGCCATGCATGGCTAATTGCGGCTACGGACTCTTGTTTTTTTGGGTAATTTCCAAAGGCGTCTAATAAAGTTTGGTGACTATCTCTGCCCAGTAGGTGCTGGTGCTCATGCTGACCATGTATGTTGATCAGCTGTTTACCAAGTTCCCTGAGCGCAGCGATATTGACTGGGTTGCCATTAATATAGCCCCTAGAGCGGCCATCCTGATTAACAATACGGCGCAGTATGCAGGTATCTGGATCTTCAGGTGCCGCCAGATGTTTGGCTGATAAATAATCTTTTACCTGTGGCAGTTGGCTTAGGTCAAAAACTGCGTGGATGTCAGCCTTTTCAGCGCCTTGGCGAACACAACCGGATTCAGCTCTATCGCCTAAGGTTAAACCAAGTGCGCCTAAAAGTATGGATTTTCCAGCACCTGTTTCACCGCTAATGGCGGTCATTTTATGGCTAAAATCCAAGTGTAAGAAATCGACTAGAGTGTAGTGATGAACAATTAGCTGTTGCAACATGGGGGCTGCTCCGGTGAATTATTATGCTGGCATTATAACCAGTACTGTTGTTATGTCCAGTATTTTTGAAGTGGCTTTGTTATTTTTTTTTAAAAGCCTATAAAAGCGAGTCAAAATTGCTTGAATCACGCGTTGGTGTCCCCATATACATTGGCAGTCAAGTGGCCTTGAGGTAAAGGTTGCGAAAGTTATTACAAGGGAGACGCGAATGAACGAGCAAGACCAGCCATCTGAAACTGCAGTTGAAATAGAAATCAATGGGGCTGAAGAAAGTGTTGAAACGCCTGTTGAAGAAGTTTTACAAGAGCTTACTGTTGAGTCAGTCCAGGCCGAGCTAGAACTTGCCTTGGCTAGAATAGATGAACAACAGGCAGACGTGTTGCGAGCCCAAGCCGATGTGCAGAATATTCGCCGTCGTAGTGAGCAAGATGTGGCTAAGGCGCATAAATTTGGCCAAGAAAAACTCATGACAGAAGTGGTTTCTTTGTTGGATAACCTCAGCCGTGCAATTGACGCTGCTGGCGTTGAGGGCGCAAGCCTAGAAGTGTTGCTTGAAGGTGTCGAAATGAGCCAAAAGATGCTCTTAAGTGGTCTCAAAAAGTTTAACGTAGACCAGTTAGATCCTCATGGCGAGCCCTTTGATCCAGAACTTCATGAGGCCATGACAGCGGTGCCTAATCCAGATTTAGAGCCCAACACAGTGATGGAGGTTTTCCAAAAAGGCTACACCTTAAATGACGTCTTGTGCGCCCAGCCATGGTTGTGGTTTCTAAATAGAAAAATTACGGCTTTTTAACTTGTAATCGAAGCAAAAGGCCATACATAGAGCACAAGCAAATAACGCTAAGCCCAAGGTCAAATTTGACCTAACCCTGCTAGCGTGGCTGAGCAAAATTGAATCAAAACCCTGAACAGGGTGAATTAAGAATTGGAGTTTTTGATGGGAAAGATTATTGGTATCGACTTAGGCACAACCAACTCATGTGTGTCTGTTTTAGATGGTGGTAGCGCTAAAGTAATTGAAAATGCTGAGGGCGACCGCACCACCCCGTCCATTATTGCATTTGCAGCAGATGGTGAAATCTTGGTGGGTCAGTCTGCCAAGCGCCAGGCCGTGACTAACCCGGTAAATACCTTATTTGCGATCAAACGTTTGATCGGTCGAAAATTTAAAGACGAAGTCGTGCAAAAAGACATTAAAATGGTGCCTTACAAGATTGAGGCGGCTGATAATGGCGATGCATGGGTTAACGTTAATGACGAGAGCAAAGCCCCACCGCAGGTGTCTGCTGAAATTTTGAAGAAGATGAAGAAAACGGCTGAAGATTATTTAGGTGAAGCTGTGACTGAGGCTGTAATTACCGTGCCTGCTTACTTTAACGATTCGCAGCGTCAGGCCACTAAGGACGCTGGCCGTATTGCTGGCCTTGACGTGAAGCGTATCATTAACGAGCCAACTGCAGCTGCATTGGCTTATGGACTTGATAAGAGCCGCGGTGATTCTACCATTGCTGTGTACGACCTAGGTGGTGGTACTTTTGATATTTCAATTATTGAAATTGCCGACGTCGATGGTGAAACGCAGTTTGAAGTATTAGCAACCAATGGCGACACATTTTTGGGTGGTGAAGATTTCGACCTGCGCTTAATAGAGTTCTTGGCTGCGGAATTTAAGAAAGAGTCTGGCATTGATCTGCATAATGACCCTTTGGCCCTGCAGCGTCTTAAAGAAGCAGCAGAAAAAGCCAAGGTTGAATTGTCTAGTTCAAGTCAGACAGATGTTAACCTGCCTTACATTACTGCAGATGCATCTGGCCCTAAGCACTTAAACGTAAAAATCTCTCGGGCTAAATTAGAGTCTTTGGTTGAAGATTTGGTTTCTGGTACGTTAAAGCCCTGTGCCCAAGCGCTTAAAGATGCGGGCATAGATGCTAGTGAGATTAACGAAGTTATTATGGTGGGTGGCCAGAGTCGCATGCCTTTAGTGCAAACTGAAGTCACCAGCTTCTTCGGTAAAGAGCCACGTAAAGACGTGAACCCTGACGAAGCTGTAGCCATGGGTGCAGCCATCCAAGGTGGCGTATTGGCAGGCGACGTGACCGATGTGTTGTTACTAGACGTGACGCCTTTGACTTTAGGTATTGAAACCATGGGTGGCGTCATGACTTCGGTCATCGACAGGAACACCACTATTCCAACCAAAAAATCGCAGGTATTCTCTACGGCAGACGATAATCAGGCAGCGGTTACTATCCACGTGTGCCAAGGTGAGCGTAAGCAAGCCACGCAGAATAAGTCTTTAGGGCGTTTTGATCTGAGCGATATTCCTCCAGCGCCGCGTGGCATGCCACAAATTGAAGTGAGCTTCGACATTGACGCTAACGGAATCTTGAATGTGTCTGCTAAAGACAAAGGTACCGGTAAAGAGCAGTCCATCATCATTAAAGCGTCCTCTGGCTTGAGCGATGAAGAAATTGAACAAATGGTACAAGATGCTGAGGCGAATGCTGCAGAAGACCAAAAGTTTGAAGAAATGGTGCAGGCTCGCAATACAGCCGATGGCATGGTTCACTCGTCAAAGAAGATGATTGAAGAAGCAGGTGACAAAGTCACAGACGAAGAAAAGGCGGCTATGCAAACAGCCATTGATGCGCTCGAAGAAGCCTTAAAAGGTGAAGACAAAGAAGCTATCGAAACTGCAACTGCTGCTTTAACGGAAGCCTCAGCTTCTATTGCTCAAAAAATGTATGCTGAAGATGCGGCAGCTCAAGGTGATGCCGAAGCTTCAGGAGACGCGGGTGCAGATGATGCAGTTGATGCAGAGTTTGAGGAAGTGAAAGATGAAGCTAAAGATGAAGACAAAAAGTAAGCGTATACGCCTGCTAGTGCCTCTTGGTTAAGGCGCAATTTTATAACGCGGGGCTTATGCCCTGCGTTCTTGTATCTGCTTCTAGTGGTAAAAATACATCAGAAGCTCAGTGGAATAACTATGTCTAAACGCGATTTTTACGAAGTTCTTGGCGTGGCCAAAGGCACCGATAAAAAAGAAATTAAAAAAGCTTTTCGCCGCATGGCGATGAAGTATCACCCTGATCGTAATCCGGGCGATAAGGCTGCAGAAGCGAGTTTTAAAGAAGTGAACGAAGCTTACGAGATACTTTCAGACGACCAAAAGAAAGGCGCCTATGATCAATATGGTCATGCGGGTGTTGATCCCAATGCTCGAGGCGGCGCTGGCGCGGGTTTTGGTGATGTATTTGGTGATATGTTTGGTGACATTTTTGGTGGCGCCGGAGGTGGTGGCCGATCCAGTGTGCAGCGTGGTTCCGACCTGCGTTACACCATGGATTTGAACCTTGAGCAGGCCGTGCGTGGCACTACAGAAGAAATTCGTATACCGACGCAAGTTGAGTGTAAACCCTGTGATGGTTCTGGTGCTAAACCTGGTACCAGCAGTAAGACCTGTAGCACCTGTAATGGCCAAGGGCAAGTGCGCATGCAGCAAGGTTTTTTCTCGGTGCAGCAAGCCTGCCCAACTTGTCATGGCAACGGTAAGGTGATTAGTAGCCCCTGTGGTTCTTGTCATGGTGAAGGCCGAGTGCAGGAATATAAAACCCTGTCAGTTAAAATCCCACCTGGTGTGGATACGGGTGATCGTATTCGTTTAACAGGCGAAGGCGAAGCCGGCGGTAATGGGGGCCCAAGTGGCGACCTATATGTGCAAGTGTCTGTGCGAGAGCATAAGATATTCACCCGCGATGGCAAAAATTTATACTGTGAGGTCCCTATTAGTTTTACCGATGCGGCTTTGGGTGGCGAAATTGAAGTGCCAACATTAGATGGCCGTGTTAAGTTAAAAATTCCTGAAGGTGCTCAAAGTGGTAAAATGTTCCGCTTGCGTGGTAAGGGCGTAACTCAAGTGCGGGGGGGTGGTCAAGGCGACCTCATGTGCCGTGTGGCTGTTGAAACGCCGGTGCATCTAAACAAAGAGCAAAAAGACTTATTGCGCAAATTCCATGACACAATGGAAGCAACTAAAGGTAAGCATTCACCTAAAAAATCGTCTTGGTTTGAAGGTGTGAAAAATTTCTTTGAGGATGGCTAGTGGCGTGAAAGCCTTGTAACATCGTTGGCCTGAGTCTGACATGGGTCATGTTCAATATTGTCTAGCAAGGCGCAGGGGTAAAATATGACACGAATCGCAGTAATGGGTGCCGCTGGGCGCATGGGTAAGGTGCTCATTGAAGCTGTGCATCAGGCTCCTGACGTGAGTCTGGGTGCTGCCATTGTGTCGCCTAATAGCAGTTTGTCGGGCGTCGATGCGGGTGAGTTGATCGGCGTGGGTAAGTTAGGTGTTCATCTTAAAAATTCCATAGCTGCGGCTGCCGATGATTTTGATGTGCTCATTGACTTTACTAACCCAGACCTAACCTTAGCCAATCTTGCT
>Ga0233444_10005053_pt1 | contig 12313 bp, 12 predicted proteins | sample SI_124_October20_6_FD_182792 | JGI IMG/M metagenome (GOLD analysis project Ga0233444, IMG submission 182792) | Seawater microbial communities from Saanich Inlet, British Columbia, Canada - SI_124_October2016_10_MG | ecosystem: Environmental > Aquatic > Marine > Inlet | place: Canada: British...
CAAAGTCTTATTTAATATAAAATTTAATTATGATAATAAAAAAAAATATACCTATAAATTAATTTATGAAAAAAAATAATAAAAATTTATTTTTTATATTAGATGTTGATGGAGTTCTTACAAGTGGACAATTTATTTACTCTGAAAGAGGTAAAGTACAAAAAATCTTTGGAGCTCATGACTCCGACGGTTTGGATTTAATTAAAAATCATCTTAAGATTTTATTTATTAGTTCTGATAAAAGAGGTTTTAAAATAAGCAGTAAAAGAGTTAAAGACATGGGTTTTAAACTTTATTATGTTGCAAATCAGCAAAGGTTTAAATTCGTAGAAAAGTATAATTTTCAAGATGTTATTTTTATGGGAGATGGCGTTTATGATGCAGAAATTATTAAAAATTCGAAATATGGTATTGCACCTCGAAATGCCGTAAATGAAGCAAAAAAAAAAGCAGATTATATAACAAAAAGAAATGGTGGGGATGGTGCGGTTTATGAAGCTTGCCTACATTTACTTAGAAAGATTATAAAATGAAAAGTTTAAAATTTGCATTTGGGCCAATGAGCTTAGATTTTATAGATGCAATTTCTAAGTACTCAAAAAAAAAAAAAATTGAAGTAATGTTAATAGCGTCTAGAAATCAAATTGAGTCTAAAATTTTAGGTAAAGGCTATGTTAATGACTTCACCACTGAAAAATACGCAAAGTATATTAAATCTAAAAATAATAATAATATCAAATTATGCAGAGATCATAGTGGACCATTTTTAAGTGATCAAGAAACAGGAATGAGTCTGAAAGAAGCAAAAGAGAGGACAAAACAAAGTTTAAGATCAGATATTTTATCGGGTTTTTCTATGTTACATATTGATACGTCAAGAGTAGTAAATAAAAAATATGAAGTAGCAGAAGAATTATTTGATTATTGTGATAATATAGCTAATCAGAAAAAATTAAAAATTGAATTTGAGTTTGGTTCAGAAGATCATGGTATCAAAGTATCCATAAAAGAATTCTTAAAAGACCTAAATTTTTTTTTCAAAATAAAAAATTCAAAATATTTAGTTTGTCAAACAGGATCATTAGTAAAAGAAAAGTATCAAGTTGGTAGTTTTGATTTTTTAAACTCAAAGAAAATGTCATTAATAGCAAAAGAGAAAAATATTCTTCTTAAGGAGCACAATTGTGACTACATAACCAAAACAGAGATCAAATTAAGAAAAAATGCAAAAATAGGTGCTATTAACGTTGCGCCTGAAATTGGAGTATTACAATCAGAACTGACTGTTAACTATGCAAAATTTTTTGGCCTAGATAAACAAATAAATGATTTTAAAAAAACAGTTATCAATGGAAAAAAATGGAAAAAATGGTTATATTCAAATAAAATAAGTGATGATCAAAAATTATCTATAAGTGGACATTATTTTTTTTCATCTCCCGAATATAAAAATTTAGTTTATCAATTGGAAAAAAAGGTTAATTTTAATAAAATACTTCAAAGACATTTTTATTTATATTTAGATAAATTTTATGAAAATTAAATATTTAGCAAAAAAATATTTTAAATTATTTTCCAAAAAGGATGAAGTAAATTTATTTAAAATGTTTGATAAAAAAATTGTTTTAAAGGATTGGGAGCTTAATTTAAAAAATAAAGAAAATGTAATTAAAGCTAATAAAAAAATTTTTAAAAAATTTAAGAAAATAATTGTTATACCAAAAAAAATTTATCAAGATAAAAATACAATTATTGCTGAAATTCAAATAAAGATTAATAATAAAGATGTACTTAATGTTTTAGATATTTTGAAATTTAACAAAAAAAATAAAATTACTTCAATAAAAGCATATAAAATTTAATGTTAATAAATAAGACAAATATTTTATTAGCTATATTTAATGTTTTCATATTATTTTTTATTATCTCTTATATTTACAATGGTAAAAGTTCTTCATTTATAGACCCAGATGATAACTTCCATTTACTTTTAAAGTCCGAAACAACTAAAAATTGTATTAAAAGAAACTGTAAAGGTTTAAATTTCTTTGCGACTGAATTAAATAAAAAAAAAGAAGATAAAGAAAATAAGTCAATTGCTTATTTATCTTCAAGACAAATTCAAAGAGTAATCGCATCATATCATCCTTTACCAAGTTATTATTTAAGTTTTTTGAATTATTTTACTGATGAAAATTCAATTAAATTTAAGATTTTTTTAATTACCAATATTTTATTGTTGAATTTGTCCTTATTTTACTTTTGTAGAGACTACATTTCTTCAAAATATTTATACATATTTTTAATATTTATTTTCTTAGCTTTAAATACAACCATGAAAGCTTCATATATGTATGCTCATAGCACATCTTTTGCCTTTTTTCTATTGAGTTTGAATAATGTCTTTCATAAAAAAAATTATATAGGCGTTATTTTTGCTTTATTAAGCATCTTATCTCATTCAATAGGAATAGCCTATTCTTTAATGTATCTGGTATGTTTTTTTTTAAATTCTAATAAGTTTTTTTCATTTAAAAAAGTTATTTTTTATTTAGCTTTTATTTTATTGATACTATTTTTTTATAAATTTAATCTAAAACTTACAAACCTTGAAATAACAAATGATAATATCTTTAATCGAAATTTTGATGGTTATTCTATAGCTCAATTAATAAAATATAAAATTTTTGAAATAAAAAGACATTTAGAAACAATTCCTGTATTTGCTTCATTCGGTATCTATTTTATAGCATTATGTATTTTATATGGACTAACAAATAATGAAAAAACTATTAGTAATCAAAAAAATTTGTTTATTATAATAATTGCCCTAATAATGTTAATTTTTGTAGCGTTATTTTCATCATCAACACTTATAATTTTAGAAAGATTACAACCAATTATAATGTTAATAATTTATATCTCGGTTTTTTCTATATTAACGATTTCTTTTAAGGAAATAAAAAGATTTATTAACAAGAATAGTCTAAAAGATTATAAATTAAAAAATTTTGATTTATTAAAATTAGATTTGTTAAAAATTTTTAGTGTAATTATTTTTTTAATTTTTTGTATAGTTTTTTTTAGAATAGAATTTTTAAAGTCTGATGGTATAAAATACATTGCCTATTTGAAAAATTTAGATGATAGCAATTATAACAGTGAAGAATTTATAAATTTAAAAAAAATTGCTCCAAAAAATTCAATATTTTTAGTTGATGGATCTGAAGCAAACCTTTATTTTCATATACTAAATGGTTTGTATAATTATAAATTTTATTGGTCTTCAATTTATGACAATAGTGATAGAAAAAATATTATTAATCAGATAAATTATTTAATAGTTGATAATAACATAAATTTTACAGGAAGAAAAAATGATAAAGTGCATCAATACAATAATCAATTATCAATAGATAGAAATTCAAATTTATTAATTGAAAATATTAACACTTCGTATCTGATATTAAATTTAATATCGCCTGTTGACAATGCCTCGATACTTATAAATAATAAATTATTAAAAGATTACATAATCAAAAAGGGATTTAACGAAATTAAGATAAAACTCAAAAATTTAGATAATAAATTTGTATTATCGTCAAGTCACAAATTACTTATCTCTTCGATTAAAATTTCTGAAAACCAGAATACAAATTGGCCCTGGAATTCGAATATATTAATCAAGAAAAAGAGTGATGATTTTACTTCAGGTAAAGAAATAAATTTCAAGATTAGTAATCTTTTGGAAAAAAAATATAATTGTTCTGATTTTGAACTTCATGGTGATGATGATCTATTCGTTTATTTCAAAGTAGATTGTTAAATATGCATGAAATAAATTGAATAATTTTTTATGGAAAATTTTAAAAAATTCAAAGAAAATTTATTATGCATTATTTGTGCAAAATCAAATAGTGAAGGATTAAAGTCTAAAAATATTAAGAAATTAAATGGCAAACCATTAATTTCATTTGCTATTGAAAAAGCAAAAAAAAATAAAATTAAAAATATTTGTGTTTCAACTGAAAGTGATAAAATTAGCAACATTGTAAAAAAACAAGGTATTAAAGTTTTTTTTAAGAGATCCAAAAAATTGTGTAAAAGAAATGTTTCTAAATTAATGGTCTGGAAGGATGCTTTATTAAGATCTGAAAAATATTTTAAAAAAAAATTTGAATATATTTTGGACATAGAGGTAACCAATCCATTAATAAATTATAATGATTTAGATAAATTTCTCAAAAAATTTTATAAAAACAAGTCTTTTTTTGATGGACAATTTTGTACTACTCCTGCAAGAAAAAACCCTTATTTTAATTTATTAGAATATAAAAATAAAAAATTCTTTTTAAGTAAGAATTTAAAAAAAAAACAAATTACTGCTAGGCAGGGTGCTCCCAAAACATTAGAGCATGTCGCTGCTTTATACTGTTTTAAAAGAGATTATCTTTTAAAATGTAAGTGGTTGTTCGAGGGAAAAATAAGTGACTTTTATGTGCCTTTATTGAAAAGTTTTGATATAGACACAAAAGAAGATTTTATATTAGTAAAAAAAATTTTAAATAATAAGCTATGAAAAAAATTATCTTAATTGGATGTAGTGGTATTCTTGGTAAATATTTTCTTAAAAAATTAAAAAAAAATTCAAAAGTTTTGGTAGCAGCTGATATAGATGTTAAAAAAAATTTTCAAACTAGTAGATTTTATAAAAGAAAATTAAATATTGAAAATGAAAATGATGTAAAAAAATTTTTTCATGATATATTAAATAAATTTGGAAAATTTGACGTTTTAATTAATAATGCTGCATTAACCTCTGAAAGAATTAAAAAAATTTCTAAAACAAAAAATTACAGTGAAAATTTTGATAAGATGGTATGGGACAAGACAACTAACATAAATTTAGGAGGAACTTTTTTAACGTGTAAATATTTTATAAAAAATCACAATTATAAAAAAAATCAAAAAATTATTAATATGGGTAGCATATATGGTTCTTTAAGTCCTCATCATGATATTTATAAAAAACAAAATTTTTATTCATCAATATCTTATTCAGCAAGCAAATCAGGAATTATTGGTTTAACAAGATGGTTAGCTGCCTCTCTAGCAAAAAAAAATACAACATGTAATATGATAACGCCAGGTGGAGTTTTTAATAAACAAAATAAGATTTTTGTTAAAGAATATTCTAAACTTTTACCTTTAAAAAAAATGGCCAAAGAGTCAGATGTTTATGGTTTGTTAAAATTTTTAATAAATGATGAGTCTAATTATATAACAGGCCAAAACATTTTTGTCGATGGTGGATTTTCAATTTGGTAAAAAACTTAAATAGATTTCACTAAAATGAATATTGCAAAAAAAAATAGAATTAAAATAGGAAAAAGGTATGTGGGAATCGACTACAAACCTTTGATTATTGCTGAACTTGGAATTAATCACGGTGGTTCACTTATTCAAGCAAAAAAGCTTGTTGACATAGCTTATAAATCTGGTGTTGAAGCAATTAAACATCAAACACATGTCGTAGAAGATGAAATGACAATAGAAGCAAAAAAAATAATTCCCTCTCATACAAAGGTAAACATATTTGATATAATAAAAAGTCATTCATTGTCTGAAAAAGATGAATTTGAGTTGATGATGTATACTAAATCAAAAGGTATTATTTTTTTAAGCACACCATTTTCAAAACTAGCAGTAGATAGATTAATAAAATTTAAAGTTCCAGCATTTAAAATTGGCTCAGGAGAATGCAATAATTATCCTTTGATTGAATATATAGCTAAATTTAAAAAACCTATAATTTTAAGCACTGGAATGAATAGCATCAAATCTATTAAGCCATCAGTGAAAATTTTAAAAAAACATAAGGTTCCTTTTGCTCTTTTGCATTGTACTAATATTTATCCCACTCCAACTAATTTGATTAGATTAAATGCTATTAATCTACTTCAAAAAAAATTTCCAGAGGCTGTGATAGGATTATCAGATCATTCAAAAACTATTTTTCCATGTTTGGGTGCGATTTCTTTGGGTGCATCAATTATTGAAAAACATTTTACAGATACAAAAAAAAGAAAAGGGCCTGATATTTCTGCTTCTATGGATCAAGAAGAATTTAAATTACTTAAGTTTGGTGCTGAAGAAATATATAAAGCAAAAGGTGAAAATAAAAAACCACTTACTCAAGAAAGATCAACAATAAATTTTGCTTTTGCTTGTGTAGCATCTACAAAAAATATAACTAAAGGTGAAAAGTTAACAAAAAATAATGTTTTTCCAAGAAGGCCTGGTATTGGAGATTTTTTAGCAAAAGATTATAAAAAGGTTTTAGGTAAAATAGCAAAAAGAAATATTGATAAAAATACATTAATCAGAAAAAAAGATATAAAATGAAAATTTTTATAGTAACAGAGAGAAGAGCCGACTTTAGCAGATTTAAACCAATTCTTAAGATTATAAAACAAGAAAAAAAATTAAAATATGATCTAGTTGTAACTGGTTTACATTTAGTTAGAGAGTATGGTTATACTATAAAAGAAATTTTAGATGAAAATTTTAAAGTATATGAAAAGTTTTCAATGTTTAATAAAAATTACTTTTTGAGAAACGATGGTTCCTCAATGGCCAATTCATTAGGAATTGCTATAAATAAATTATCTAAAATTTTAAGAAAAAGTAAACCTGATGTAATTTTATCAGGATTTGATATAGCTGCTAATTTTGCAGTGACTTTATGCGGTGCACATATGAATATTCCTGTGGCTCATATTCAGGGAGGAGAGGTTTCAGGAACAATTGACGAGTCTCTTCGACATGGAATGTCAAAATTTTCAAATATTCATTTTACTGCAAATTCTGAGACAAAAAGGAGATTAATTAAGATGGGAGAAATTAAAAAAAATATCTATCCTGTAGGTTGCCCATCTATAGACGCGTTAATGGATGAGGATGTAGTTTCCCAAAAATATATCTTAAAAAAATTTAAAATTGATATTTTAAAACCGTACTCAATTACAATTCAACATCCAGTAACTAGTGAACTTAATTTATCTGAATTGCAAATGAAAAAAACAGTAAATGCTCTTAAAAAAGTTGATATGCAGCATTTAATTATCTTTCCAAATAATGATGCTGGTTCTAAAAAAATTCTTAATATAATCAAAAAAAGTAATTTAAACCACACTCCTACATTAAATCTAGCTGAGTATAAAACACTACTAAAAAATGGAAAAATTCTCATCGGAAATTCAAGTTCAGGAATTCATGAGGCTTCAACTTTTAAAATTCCAGTTATAAATATAGGAACTAGACAAAATGGAAGAATGCAACCTAGAAATATAATTAATACAACACACAATGAAATACAAATCTATAAAGCTATAAGAAAAGGTTTAAGTACAAAATTCAATAAAAGCATTAAGAATATTAAAAACCCTTATGGTAAAGGAAATTCTTCTCATCAAATTATAAAAATCTTGAAAAAAATTAACTTTCAAAATTTTAATACGCAAAAAAAAATAACTTATTAAATTGAAAAAAACTATTTTATTGATTGGTTCTTCAGGATTTATAGGATCTCAATTAATTAAAAAATTAAAAAATGAATATAATTTGATAAATGTAAATAAATCAAATGGTTTTGATGTGTGTAAAAAAGACTCATTTAAGAAGTATTCTTTAAAAAAGATTGATTTCATTTTGAATTTATCAGGACAAAATAATTCAAATTATAATTTAATGAAAAAAACTATAATTGATGGAAATAATAACATCATAAATTTTTGTAAAAAAAAGAATACTGTTGTTTATTACTTTTCAACTAGCCTAGTTTACGGCTTTTCTAATTACAAAAAAAAAGAAAATTCGTTAAAAAAACCTTTATGTAAATATTCAAAGTTAAAACTTATAGCTGAATATATATATTTAAAATCAGGTATTAATTATAAAATATTTAGAATTTGTAATTTATATGATGATAAAAAAAAGGGCATCATCAAAAATTTAATAAATTGCAGATATAAAAAAAATTTTTTTCTCTCTCCAAATATTAAATTATATAGAAATTATTTGTTTATAGATGATTTTGTAAGCATTATTTGCAAATCTTTTAAAAAACAATTAAAAAACAAAATTTATAATATTGGATATGAAAATATAAAAATAAATACAATGATAAGATTAATAGAAAGTAAAATTCATTCAAAATTAAATTACAAAAATAAAAATATTGATTTAAAAAAAATACCCTCTCAAAAAATTGACTCTAACAAAATATTAAATGAAATTAATTATAGTCCTAAAATGGGATTATTATCCTATTTAATAAAAAAGGTATCATAGTGAATCTCAAATATTTTATTAATAAAAGAGTTTTGATAACTGGTGGAACAGGTTCGATAGGTACATCACTTGTAAAAAATTTAATGAAAAGTAAATGTAAAACGATAAGAGTTATGACAAATGATGAAAATGCACTTTATGAAATTTCAAGGGATTTAAACCTATCATTATTAAACTCTAAATCCATGTATAAATCCATGTATAAAAATAAGATCCGATTATTTTTAGGGGATGTAAGAGACTTTAAAAGATGTGTTGAGGTAACAAAAAAGGTGGATATTGTAATACATGCTGCTGCATTAAAGCATGTTTCAATAATGGAATATAATCCATCAGAGGCAATACAAACAAATGTTAAAGGTACAAAAAATATTGTATTGGCTTCTATTAAAAATAATGTGTCAAAATTACTTCATATTAGCACAGATAAGGTTGTTTATGCCGAAAGTGTAATGGGTAAAACAAAGTTTATGGCAGAAAAATTTATTTCTAATTTGATTAAAAATTCAAAAAACAAAAAAACTAAAATTTCTATAATAAGATTTGGTAATGTACTTGGTTCAAGAGGATCTGTAATTCCAAATTTTATTCATCTACTAAAATCTAATAAAAAGATAACTGTTACAGATAAAAAAATGAAAAGATTTGTCATGACACTGAACGATTCTGTTAAATTAGTTTTAAAAAGCATTACAATTATGAAAGGAAGTGAAATTTTTATAATGAAAAGTATGAAATGTTTTAAAATATATGATCTTGCATTAGCTTTGAAAAGGTATTTTAAAAAAAAGAATAAAATTATTATTTCAAAAAAACTAGATGGAGAAAAATATGAAGAAGAACTTTACACAGAAAAAGAAATACCATTTATAGAAATTAAAAATAATTTATTTATTATTAGGAATAAATTAGCAAAACAAAATAGTAAAAAAATTGAATTACTAAAAAAATTTAGAGTAAGTAACTTTAATTTTTTAAACGAAGATAAAATTATTTTTTTACTTAAAAGAGCAAAAATTATCTAAATAAAAAATTCTATATGATGGTAAATAATTTTTAAGATTATAATTTAAAGAAATTACAATCATATCTTGGAATTTTAAATGAATTTTTTTTTATTAATTGAAAATTCACATCTTTTGGATTTACATCAAAAGATAATGAGTATTTGTTTTTTTTTAGTAATTCTAACGTATGTTTGTTGTAGGACTTTGCTCCTCCATATGGATAACAGAAGTATGTTACATCATCTTTAATAATATTTTCTAGTATATTTTTAGACTGTTTTAGTTCTTTTTCTTGTTCATTCCTGTTCATTTTGGATAATAAATTGTGACTAAAGCCATGACTTCCAATAACCATACCCATATTGTGCATCATTTTTATTTCTTTAGAATTTAAGTAATATTTTGCTAATTTATTTTTAAGTTTAAACTTATCTATTATTGAGTCTAACACTATATTTTTGTTTTCATTATCTATTAAATAATTTATTATTTTTTTAAATATTTTTTTACTTACCTCATCATTTTGATGAGAATATGAATCTTTAAATCTAATTTTAAATTTATTATTTAAAATTATTCTATTTATAAGTATCATTTCGTTTAAATAATTTAGAGCTAAACTAGATTTAATAGATGATAATATGATATGAGTTTTGTGAACTGGTAATACTATTTTATCTATTAATGGTTTTGTACATATAAAAAAAATTCCGAGAATTTTTTTTTTTTTTAAAATTTCAGCAATTTCATAATGATGTTTAAGTCCATCATCAAAAGTAAGAAGTACTTTTTTATTTTCCTCATATATTTCATCTTTATTTGAAATTAATCCATATTTATCTTCAAAAAATTGTAATTGTTTTTTAAATTTTTTTATTGAGAGAAAATTTTGATAAGGAAGTTTTTGATCATAGTTTTTTACATTATGATACATGATTATTTTCATAATATTAAAATTATTTATTTGCTAATAAATTTCTTTTGTACATATCTTCAAAATTGTGTCTCCCTATTGGTTTCTCATTTAAAATAAAGATAGTTAAATCAATTTTTTTATATTCAGTTTTCTTCCATTTTCTTTGGAAATTATTCTCTAAAAACCTAACATTAGAAATTCTTCCATCAACAACTACTATTGTTCCTGGTAAAAGGAAAGGTTCAATCAAAAGTATATCAGCTGATATAGGTACACATTCATCAAAATTTGTACTAAAATTATTGATAGTATTTTTTACTGAATATAAGTCTGGCCCATCTAAATATATTAACTGGGGATTAATTTTTGGAATTTTTTTATATACAGTACATAGTCTAGAGTTAAATGTAGTCATGACAACTTTAGAATAATTAATTTTGATTAAATTTTTTAGTTCATTAGGTACTTTTAGTTCTTTGAAGTATTTCTTATTTGTTTCACATGAATGGATACCAATGCTTTTTTTACTAGTTATCTTATTTTTTTTTAAATTATGAAATATAGCGTCAGCCATAGCGATTGTTGAATAACCAGCTCCAAATTCCATCACAGATGTAATTTTATGTTTAATTATTAATTTATGTAAAATAACCAAGTCTTCAATATCAGGAATAAATGGTTTGATTGACTTTAAAGTCAATTTTTTTAAATCTTTATCTTTTTTAAATTTATTTTTTAAATTAAATATCCTATTTAAATTGTTTTTTAAATAATAACTTGTAATATCTTCCATAACTTTCCTATGTTTAAAAATAATAGAATCTTGTTTTTTGTTGATCATAAATTTAGAGATTTTAAAAGTTTATCATTGATTGCATTTTATTTAAATCAAAAAAAAATTAATGCAAAATTAACTGCTCTTTGGGATTTTAATTATATTGAGGAGTTTGATCCTAAAATTGTGGTATTTAATAAACCTCATTTATTTAATCAAGAAAAAATTAAGTGTAATTTAGAAAATCGATTTACAGCTTGTATAACCACAGAGGGTCAAGCAGTAAAAAGGATTGCTAGAGTACCTTACCCTTGTGATATAAATTTTTTTTGGAATAATAGTCAAAAAAATTTATATAAAGATATTAATAACAAACTAAAAACTACATTAGGATGTCCTAGAACTGATTTTATTGATATAGATTTTAAAAAAAAAAAAAATCTCTACAAATTTAAAAAAAGTAAAAATATTACAATTGCATTACCTGATCTAAGTTCAAAATTCAAAGGAGATAACTTAAATAAATTCGTTAAATATGTAGATCAGACTCATTATCAGTCTATAAGTTTTGGCAATTACTTGAATATTCATAGAAAATTAAATGATGAATTTAAGAAAAATATAATTTTAACAGCTAAAAAATTCAAAAATATTAATTTTCTTTTAAAACCACATCCAAATGAAGATCATATTTATTGGAAACTTTTCATAAAAAATAATAAACTAAAAAATCTTCATTTAGTTTACGGATTAAATATTGATGAATTTTTATCAATTTCAAATTTACATATTTCAATTGAAGGTTGCAATACTACCTACGAAGCGATGCAACGAAATGTGCCTACTGCAGAAATATTTATTAAGGATAAAACTAAATATAAAGAATATCATAAAGCTCATTTAGAATTATGTTCAAATAAAATCAAAAATCTTAAGGACTTTGATAAATTTATTATAAATTATATAATCAAAAATAAAAAAATTAAAATTGATAAAAAAAATTTAAAAAATTATATTAAACTTCATTACCATATTGTTGATAATCAGAGATGCAAAGCTTATGCGACTTATTTATATAATTATCTAATTAAATGTAATAATAAAAATTACATTAGTAGATGGATATTTATTATTAAAAATATTATTAAAAATAATAAAAGTCGCATTTATTTATTTTTTCTTCTTAAATTATGTATAAAAAAAATTATAGGTTACAGATCAAGCTTTAAAAAACAAAAAAAAAAATTAAAAAAAAAAAAAGAA
>Ga0233444_10005054_pt1 | contig 12312 bp, 10 predicted proteins | sample SI_124_October20_6_FD_182792 | JGI IMG/M metagenome (GOLD analysis project Ga0233444, IMG submission 182792) | Seawater microbial communities from Saanich Inlet, British Columbia, Canada - SI_124_October2016_10_MG | ecosystem: Environmental > Aquatic > Marine > Inlet | place: Canada: British...
TCTTCAATGCCTGTAGAATCGCTTTTTATGACTTACGAACTTAGCGAAAATGAAGGCAAAACTCGTGTAAGATTTACTTACGGTAATTTTTCTGAAAAGTCCGATTTTTATGCGAACCAAAATTTTAGTTCTGCAAAATATTTAGAAAGTCTAAGACAATTTTGTCAAACTGGAAATGGAGAAGCATTTGGTTCTGGTTCTTATAGGTCTTAGATTAATTTTTCTGAGAGCATCTAGTTTTTAAATTTAATTGTATTTAATTCAAAAAAACAAAAGGGCATAGTTTTTGAACATAATTATTTAATATTTAAATGATAACTCATTAAATCTATTACTATGACTACATATAATAGAAACCTTTTATGTCTATTATTATTGATTTCTAAAACAATTGTAAGTCAAGAAATATTACAGCCATCTGCCACTGAGACATTACTAATTCTTGAGGTTTTGAACCCTGACGATTCGCCCTATGAAAATAAAATAGTAAAATTTTTAGACGAGAATAAAAATGAATTTAAGTCTACTACAAATAGTAAAGGAGAATTAAAAGTTTTAGTCCCCAATGGACATAGCTATTTTACAAAATGTGGAGAATTAAAAAATGAACGTCTAATTAATATTGTTAATAGCGGATATTCTACTTTTTCTAGCAAAAGATATACTTATAGATTTACTGAGTTTACATTACAATTTATCAACTACCAAAACAAACCAGTAAATGGGGAAGAAATTCTAACGCTTCTAGCTTCTGGAGACTCAGTAATCAAAAAAACAGACTCCTATGGAAAAGCAAAGTTCTATTTGCCTATAGAAGAAAGTTTTGAGGTAAGAACGAAATATAAACTAATAAAAAAGTTTGAAATACCAGACAAGGGTTATCAGTCAGTAGCATTTGATTTTAGATACAGAGGCCAAAGCACGAAAGAGTATGAACATGCAGTTAGACAAAATGAACTAGCGATGATAGAATATGCTAAGCAAAATAGAATTAGAGATTCTATTCAAAGGTACAATGACTCTGTTCAGTCTACACAACCAACTGTGGTAATCTTTTTTGCATCCGATAGAGAATTCAAACATCTTGGGGAAATAAGTGTTTACGATGGAAGTGAAAAAGGAAAGCTATTAGGTACTGTAAATTCTGTATGGAGTTGTCATTCGGGACCACCAGAAAAGGATGCAGAAGTGAAAATTAAAAAAATGAAAGGCAGTTATACTTATTATGCAATAAGTGCCCAAGGTTATGAGTGGGAAGGTTCTTATAAAATAAAAGGTGGAGGCTGGGAGAGGGTGATTTTAGAAATTGATGAAGGCAGAAAAAGACTTAATTAATTTCCGATTATTAAATTTAAAATCATAAATAAAAAAAACACCTAAATCAACTATAGTTTATTAGAGACTTTTCTTGCTGTTTTATTCCTAGTTTGTGTAGCGTCTATATGAGGATCAGAATTTTTCGCTTTCCTTTTTTTTGGTTCCTTCTTAGTCTTTACAGAATAGTCTGTTTTGGAAGGGTTTTCATCCTTCTTTTTCTTCTTCTTTTTCTTCTTCTTTTTTTCAGAAAGTCCATTTTCTGATTTTTGAGTCTTTTTATAGTCTAAAGTGCTGGACTTTTGATTTTGAGAAAAAAATGAGAAGCTTAAAAAGCAAATAAAAACAAGTAAAATATTTTTCATTATTTTAAATTTTAACGTTAAATTACATTTATTCCAATAATTCTACAACTCCTTGGTATGCTAATTTTTAAATACTCTATCCTTTATAAATTCTAAATGCTTTTTCTTGAGAATGCTTCTATTGTTGATGGAATATTCTGTTAAAAAATCATGGGATTCAAGAAATTTAATCTGTATTTCATCCCAATGATTTTTATTTTTAACCACCCCATAGTCTTTTAACTCTTCATAGAAGTTCGAGGAAATACTTAAAAAATCTTCTCTTCCTAAATAATCTAAATCTGCATCACATATTATTCTTTCTAAATGGTTATTTGGCTTTTGAGGAACTTTTGTAGATAGTATTAAATTACATATTATAATTACCTGAGAAGGATTAAAACCATATTTAGGGAGTATTTCACGTGCATAATTTGCACCAATTGTTTCATTATCTACATATTTATCTATATACCCAAAGTCATGAAACAAAACTGCAGCTCTCAACAAAATAAAGTCTTCTGGATTAACTTTTTCATTAAATGCAATTTTTTCTACTGCATTTAAGACATCCTCAGTATGGTGTGGCCCATGATAAAATAAATTTTTTGCCAATTTTTTCGTTAGAAAATTAAAAGCATATTCTTCTAATCCATAATAGTCAATTTTAGATTTTGCAGAGAAATCCTTATATTTTCTAAACCAACTACTAGAACTAAAAGTCCCGTAAGAAGAAAAAGCAGGGTCGATTCCATTTACATAGAACATATATATATCCCCAGTATTTTTAGTAGCTATTTTACCTCTTGAAGAACAAGAAAAAAAAGTCTTAACTACTTTATAGGTAGATTCAGAAATATTTACTTTCCAAGGCTCTGAGCTACTTTCAATTCTTTTAGCAATATTTACAGTGTTGCCAAAAATATCATAGGCTATTCTCTTGGTTCCAAGAACTCCTGCAATAACATCTCCATTGTGAATTCCAATTCGTACTTCCCAAAATTCTTCCTTTTTAGAAACTGCACTTTCCTTTAACTTATTCATTAGCGATTGTATCTCTAAGGCTGCAGAAACACAGTTTATAGAACTCAATTCAGGATGGTCTCCAAAACCTCCAACAGCTAAGTAAGCGTCTCCAATAGTCTTAATTTTTTCTAAATTGTATTTTTCGCTAATCGTATCAAAATCCGAGAATAAATTGTTTAGTTTATTAACCAAGTAAGTAGGCTTGTTGTTCTCTGCAATTTTAGTAAACCCAACTATATCTACAAAAATCACTGAAACATTTTGATAGGATTTAATTTCTGCGTTCCCTTTAGACTTTAATTCCTCTACTATATTTAAAGGGAGGACGTTGGAGAGCAATTCATCCGATTTATCTCGTTCAAGCTTAACAAGTCTATTTTGCTCTGCAATCTGATCTTTTTGTTTAGATATTGTCTTTGTTCTTTTTTCTACTAAAAAAGCTAATTTTCTTTTGGTAGACTTTATTTGTTTTACTCTAATTATGTATCCAATTATTAGGATTAATAAACAAAAAATGATAAATGGAAAATAATATTCTGGAGATTTGAGAGAACTGAAAATATGAAAAAATGAGAATTTGTTGGAAATTGATGCTGTGTAAAGCATATTTAATTAATCAATTTCTACCGCAAATATTACTATGTCGTCTACCTGCTCATGCTCTTCTCCCATCCATTCTGCCAATCTATCTTCTAGTAACTTTTTTTGAGTTTCCATAGAATCATTAACTGTCTCTACTAGCAGTTCTTTAAACTTTTTATACATGAATTTTTTACCTCTTGGTCCTCCAAACTGATCTGGATATCCGTCTGAGAAAGCATATATTTTATCCCCCTTTTTTAAGTCTAACTCAAAATTTTCATAGTTATGTTCTCCATAGGTAAAAGAACCTATGGCAAATCTGTTGGTCTTATAAATTTCTAGTTCGCCATCTCTTACTAGATACACTGGATTGTTGGCCCCAGCAAATCTTAATTTCATTTCTTCAAAATTAATAGAGCAAAGCGTAATGTCCATTCCGTCTCTTATAGAATCGTCGTTACTTTTATTTAATGAATCGTTGGCATATTTATTTAAATCATCTAAAATAAGACCTGGTTTGGTTAGTTTATGTTCTTTAAAAGCACTACTTAATCCGTTTGCTCCTACTAGGCTCATGAAAGCCCCAGGAACACCATGTCCGGTACAATCCACTGCAGCAAACATATATTCATTTTTCTGCTTCCCAACCCAATAAAAATCACCCGAAACTATATCCTTTGGTTTAAACAATACGAAAGAAGATGGAAAATATTTTTTAACCAACTTTTCTGGTGGAAGAATAGAGTCTTGAAGTCTTTTTGCATATCGTATACTATCTGTAACATCTGTATACAGTTCTTCCAGTTTAGATCTTTGAGAATCTATTTCATCTTTTTGCTTTACTACTTCTTCTGTTCTTTCTTTTACTTTTTGCTCCAAAATTCTTTCTGTTTCCGCAAGCTCGTCTTTCATCTTTAGAAGTGCATGTCCTAAAATATCCTCATCGCTAAGTGGTTGGTATTCATAATCAAAATTACTTTGACCTATTTCATGAGCAAATTGAGTCGTCTCAGTTAAGCCAGCCACTAAACTATTCATAGCTTCAGACATCTCTCCTATCTCATCATTGCTTGGTTTTAATTGACTTTTAGGGAAAATTCCTTTCCCTAGACCTAAAAGTATTGACTTTAGTCTTTGTACTGGCTGAGTGATGCTTATAGTAGTAAATATAGCAATAGCTATTGTGCCGATAACTATTATAATTGATATAAATATGATACTGTTAATTAGGCTGGAGAACCTATTATTGGTTTTTATTTGCTGAGCATCAGCAATGTGCTTCCTTATTTCACTTAATTTATTTATCGCTTCTAATAAGATTTCATAGCTAGCGCTTATCTCCTCAAACATAAAGTCTGCATTGAACTTCAACGCCTCATCTTGATAACTATCTACATCTATAAAAATGTTTCTCACTTCCATATTGTAATTTTCAATTAAGGAGGAGACATCTGAAGAAATATTTTCAAACTCATTCAACCCGTTGTCAAGAGAGTCTTCAGTAGAAATCCATTTTGAGGAAAGTTTATCAAGAGTATCTAAATCAAATTTTAAAGTTTTGTCCAGTAAAACTTCTGCTTCAATTTTCCATTGTTCGTCAGCTCTAGATTCTTCAATTACCCACTGTTGCATATAGGTATGGGTTTGTGCTAGATCTTCCTTCAACTGGTTGATTAAAAACAGAGAGGGTTGATCGACTTTTAAGAACTTATCGTTAGATTTAATGGCGACGTTGACTACAGAAAAAGTATATAGGAATACAATGAGTAATAAAATTACAACAACACTAAATCCTCCACCAATTTTTTTCCCTACGGTAAATCTCAAACTATTATAATTGATTTATTCTGCTGAATTTGACTCTAAATCTTTAAGAATATTCATATATTCTACGTGCTTCTCCATATCGTTCAAGCTATAATAAACTGCTGCAATTCCCTGAACGATAGAAACTTCTTGAGGTTTCATCTGGTATACTTTCTTAAGATAAGGAAGTGATTTAGAGAAGTATTCAACTGCTTGTTCTTGCATTAAAATAACCATTTCTAAATCTGCATCAATATCTAATTCTTCCATGATAATATCTACACCAAGGTTGTGGTACATAATACCTAAATTATAATTAGAAGAATATTGTTCTGAATCAATTTCTAAAGATTTATTAAAATAATTTATACAAGAATCTAACAAGCTCTTGCTGTTGGTTTTATCCTTCTCATATCTCATTTTATAAAGCATTCCAATGCCAAAATAAAAATCTACTTCTTTTTCATTGAAATCATAGTCTGGATGAGCTATTCCTTTTAGTTTCTTAAAAGAATTGTAATAGGTAATAGCATTATCTTGATTTTTTACATCAAACTTTTGGAGGATTTTAACTGCATCATTGTAATAAAAAGTTGAAACGTAGTCTAGCAATTTATTATTTAAATCAAAATACTTTTTCTCTACATCTAAATTTATAGACTTTATAAAACAGTCGGCAGCCTTTGATTTTGTTGGGGATCCAGCCTCTTTGTTTTCAACAAATTTGAATATATCCAAGTTTATAAATCCACAAACATGCCAAAAATAAGGGTCTTGGTTCTGTTCTGGACACTGAGACAAAACTGTATCAATATATCCTCTAGCGTTTTCATATGCTTTTGATTGATATTTTTGTAGTAAAAGCATTTTCTCAGGGCAATAGGTAGATTGAGAGGACATAGTGGAAAAAACTCCAAACATCAAAACAGCTGATAATATGTTTTTAAAATAACTCATATTGTTGAATAAGCTAATTTAGTTAAAGTTTGTCCTATTTTAAAATTGTTTTTTTCGGCTTCAGATTTATTTAATTGAAATTTCAATCTGCTTTGCACATAAACAAAATTAATCATTGAACTGCTGGAATTAGATATATCTGTAAGCTCTGTAACTAACAATGTTTTTACGTCCAAGACTTTTTTAACCTTTGAAATCGTATTTGTTTCTTCTTTTCCGATAAATAGCATGTGACAATCAGAAATGTCAGAAGTAGATTCGTAAAAGTCAAAAATTATTTTCTGGCTGCCAGTCATCTTGCCTTTAAAGTTGGCACTAAGCTGGTCAAATAAGTCTTTACTTCCATAAATTCCAATTGTGAAATCTCCAGTATTATATGCGCTTGGCCAATATACATTTTTAGCAAATGAATAGAGATATATCCCCTGAAGCTTCATTCTTGATGCTTTTGCAGGATCAGGCTGTGAGACTATACTTGAGGAAGATAAAAGTATAGTTAACCCAAACAAAAATGATATTTTTAATCTGCTAGACACTTTATAAAGTTAATATAAAAATAGCAAAGAATTCTAGACTCTTGAAAACTTTATTAATATTTCACTTTTTTTTCATGTATTTATTCCTGCTCTTAATGGCTTTTTTCTTTAAGCTCTCCTTGTCGTATTTATTACTGTAGGCAATTTTCCTGTGTTTGGAAGTAAAGCTATCCTCCTCTATGCCGGTGGGTTTGTAAAATCTCTTGCTTTTGAACTTAAAAGGATCGTGCTCTAAGCCAATTATACCATTGCTCTTTTTAACATTAACAAACGAGTCCCTTTGTTTTTTAGAAAACAAGGACTTTGTAGCATAAATCAACCCTATTTTATTTCGTTTTTTTATGTGAATCCCTTTTCTTTTTTCAGTAAAAGGATCTCTATATTGAGAAACTATATCTTGTTTTTGAAAAAAAAATAGAAAAAAGGATAGGAATATGAAAAATATTCTACGAATCATAAACCATATTAAAGTTGTGGCTCCTGAGGCATTTCTTTAGTTAAATCTCTATCAAAAAGATACAATCCTGCTTTGTCGTTGCCAATCATATTAAGTCTATCAATGATGGTTCTTGCCAAGGCTTCTTCTTCTAATTGCTCTGCAACGTACCACTGCATAAAATTATGAGTTGTAAAATCTTTTTCGTCCAGGCAAAGTCCTACAATATTATTTATGCTTTCTGTAACGTTTAACTCATGCTCTAGCAAGGATTCAAAAACGTGGGTCAAAGATTTAAAAGTCTTAGGCGGCTGAATCAATGCTGGAATCAATGCCTTTCCACCTCTTTCGTTAATAAATTTTACTAGTTTCAACATATGTTGCCTCTCTTCATCGCTGTGTTGGTATAAAAATGAAGATGAACCACTTAGCCCTTTTGTTTCAGTCCAAGACGCCATCGATAAGTAAAATTGAGATGAAGATGCTTCTAACTCAATTTGCTTATTTAATGCTTTTTCAATAACTGCTTTTAACATAATTATTTTTCTGCAAATATAACTCTTTTCAAATTCTTATAAAATCGTCTTTAAAAACTGCACATATTCAATTTATAGTGTAGTTTATATATATTCAATTATAATTCTAATTATGGAATTAATTTATACTTTCGTCATATATGGTATTTATTACAAAAGTGATTAAACATACTTTCATACTATTTTTAATAGCTAATTTTTTAGTAATTAATGCCTCATCTCAAACAAATATTAACGGAAAGATATTAGATGAGGAAACCAATGAAGAACTTATTGGCGCATCAGTTAAAATAGTTAATTCTAGCTATGGATGTGTAACAGACTTTAATGGTGATTTTATAATTAAAACAAATGTTCCTTTGCCATTTAGCATAGAAGTTTCCTACATCGGATACGATTCTAAAGTTATTGATTTGATTGACAATCAAAGATTAAAAGTTTTTTTGAAAAGCAAAGATTTACAGCTCAAAGCGGTAGAAGTAATTTCTGGGATAAGTAAAAAACTTAAAGAATCTCCTTTAAGTATTGAGTCTATGGATATTAATGATATCAAGCAAACTTCTGCAACCAATTTTTATGAAGGGCTAAGCCATATGAAGGGTGTTGACATGACTTCTGCAAGTCTAGGTTTTAGAGTGATTAATACTAGAGGTTTTAATAGTACGTCTCCTGTTAGGTCACTACAAATAATTGATGGTGTTGACAACGCATCACCAGGACTAAATTTCGCATTAGGAAATTTTCTTGGCGCATCAGAGTTAGACTTAATGAAAGTAGAAATTATATCCGGTGCAAGTTCTGCTTTTTATGGCCCTAATGCATTTAATGGCGTTATAAGTATGGAGACTAAGAATCCATTTTTATTTCCTGGATTTTCAGCAAGTGTTAAACTAGGAGAACGTTTTTTAAACGAATATGCAGTTAGATATGCCAAAGTAATAAAAGATAAAAAAGGAAAAGACAGGTTTGCATATAAGTTTAATATCTATTACATGAATGCAGACGATTGGGTGGCGGACAATTTTGCAAGTGTTGCCGATTTAGAAACTAATGAAAATAATCCTGGAGGTTACGATGCTGTAAATAGATATGGAGATGAAAATCTAAGTCCTATTTTAAATCAAATGGTATACGGGTTGGATGGAGAAGTCGATACTGCTAGTATAATGGCCTATCCCGGGCTTGATAGATGGCACAGAAAAGGATACCGAGAACAAGATTTGGTAGATTACAACACAGAAAATTTTAAAACAAGTTTCGGCATGCATTACTTGTTTGATAATTCTATGGAGCTTTTTTCCTCTACAAATTTCTCTACCGGGACAACTGTATATCAAGGAGACAACAGGTTTAGTTTAAAAAATATTAGATTTTTCCAAAATAAACTTGAACTAAAAAAAGACAATGATTTTTTTATTAGGCTTTATGCAACTCACGAAGATGCAGGAGATAGTTACGATGCTGTTTTAACTGCGTTTCAATTGCAGAATGCTGCGGCATCAGATGTTGACTACCACGAATTGTATAAAACTTATTGGAGAGATAATATTTCTCCAAAAGTAGAAAGCTTAGACCCTTCTGTAAATTGGCAACCTGCTTTTATAAATGGGGTAGCTTATCCAGTTAATTTTACAGATATTTTCAATGTTATTGATAATATTCCTATGGATTCTCTTGTTTCGTGGCATGAACAAACTGCTAATAACGCCAACAATTCTCATCCAAATATGGGGGTAACTTCTTTTTATGAAGTTGGAACTGACAGATTTGACTCTTTATTTAATGAAATTATTTCTACTGCATCCGTTCTTGATGGTGGGTCAAAAATAGTAGACAAATCTGCTCTATATCACGGACATGGAGAAAAAATTTGGGAAAATGCCTTTGGGAAAATTACTTTTGGAAGCAACTTTAGAATTTATACTCCAAAATCTGGAGGTTCTTTATTTAGTGACACTAACTCTATCAGTCCTAGCGGGGAAACCATAATTAATAGAATTATTAACAAAGAAGTTGGGGGATATCTTGGGCTTGAAAAAAGTTTTTTAAGAGATCAATTAATTTTAAAAGGATCTGTAAGGTTAGATAAAAACCAAAATTTCAATATTATCCCAACACAGGCAATTTCTGGTATTTATAATATAAACGAATACCATACTATAAGGTCAACCTTTACTTCTGCAATAAGAAACCCTACACTCTTAAACCAATACCAATATTATAATATTGGAAGAGCCAAACTTGTTGGAAATATTAATGGATATCAAAATCTTTACACTTTGGAGTCTATTTGGTCTTATTCAACTTCAGGGAGAAATACAGATTCATTAGTTAGTTTCAACTTAGATCCTATCCGACCAGAAGAAGTAAAATGTTTGGAATTTGGATATAGAGGAGCGCTTGGCGGCAAGTTTTTTATTGATGCCAACTACTACTACAACTGGTATACCAATTTTATTGGATTTATCAATGGTGCGAAAATATTTGTGGATGCGCTTGGATTGGAAGTTTTAGACGTGTATAGAGTTGCTACCAACTCTGAAAAAATTATCACTACTCAAGGGTTTTCAGCAGGACTTAATTATTACATAGACAATCAATTTACTATTAATGGAAACTATTCTTGGAATGTTTTAAATAAACAAAATGACGATCCTATTATCCCTGCTTATAACACTCCAGAACATAAGTTTAACTTAGGGATTTCAGGGAAAGAAATTGATCTTAAAATATTGGATAATTCTCTGTTAAAAAAGATGTCTTTTAATTTGAATTATAAATGGGTAAAAGGATTTGAGTTCGAGGGTTCTCCACAATTTACAGGCTATGTGCCAAGCTATGGTTTATTAGATTTTCAAATGACTAAAAACTTAACTAAACAAAATCTTTCTATAAAAGTAGGGGGGTCAAATATTTTAAATAATAGGGTTCTTCAAGTCTATGGAGGCCCATACGTAGGAAGAATGATATACATGTCATTGCTCTTCGATATTAAAGACTAACAATCTATTTTTAATATCTAAAATTTACTGTTATTTTTTTTTTATGTAAATTGTACCCAAATTATTCACAAAAACAACCTTATGAAAAAAATTACTTATAGCTTTCTATTTGTTTTGACTTTTATTTGTTCCTCAAATTCTTTTGGACAAACAAGATATTTAGATCCAGTGTTTCCTTCAATAGACACTACCAATAATATAGTATACGCAGTAAACCAATCTGTATTACTAAGCGAGGCTTTGCCAATTGCAACTGGCGCTACAGTTCCTGTTGGACTCGATTCAACTACTACTCCTCCTACTCCAATTTTATTTACAATGCCAGCTTTGGAATTAGATGTTTTTGAACCTTCTGGAGATACAGTTTCAGAAAGACCATTAATTATCTATCTACATACTGGAACATTTGGTCCAATTATTAGAAACGGGAATGCTACTGGTTCTAGGAAATTTGATTATGCTACTCAAGTTTTTTGTAATCAATATGCTGCAAGAGGTTATGTAGTAGCAAATACAGATTATAGAGCTGGATGGAATCCTGCATTACCAACTGAGCCGGAAAGAGCTGCTAGTTTAATGAAGGCTGCTTACAGAGGAATTCAGGATGTAAAAGCTGCAATTAGATACTTCAGAATGGATTATGAAAATGGCAATACCTACGGAATTGATACTTCAAGAATTATTATAGTTGGTCAGGGTACTGGTGGCTGGATTGCTACTTGTTTAAACTCTGTTGACAAGTTATCTGAAATTCAATTGCCTAAATTTCTTGATCCAGTAACTGCTTTACCGTTAATTGATACTTCCGTTTTGGGCGACTGGTTTGGATATGGAGGAAATCCTGCTTACAATACTCCAAGCAATGTTGGCTATTCTAGCGACCACGATATGGTTTTAAATATGGGTGGTGCTATTGGCGATATTTCTTGGTTAGAAGCTGGTGACAAACCAATTGCAGCGGTTCATGGAAACTTAGATGCTATAGCAAGATTTACAACTGGTAATCTTTCTGTTTCTGGTATTAATATTGTTTCAAGTATTAGTGGTTCTCACGATGTAGTAACAAAAGCAAATATGTTAGGAAACAACGATGCGATACCAAATCTTTTTGACCCTTATACTTTAGCTGCTAAAGCTGCTTCAAATAGCATTGTTGGAACATTGGATTTTAGTGGTGATACTGTTGGTCCTTCTGCTGATAATTTATTTCCATTTGTAACTGGCAATCCTGGTGAAGGTGCTCCTTGGGAGTTCTTTGATTCTACAATGTGTATTCAACTTGCTGTTGGTCAAGGCCTTCCTGCAAGTGTGGGTACAGATGCCTACATGACCAGTCTTGCCACAAATCCTAATGTTAGTGTGGCTAAAGCAAATGCTTATATAGATTCTACACTTGGATTCTTTTGTCCAAGAATTGTAAACTCATTGATGCTTCCTGGAAATACCATGGGGATTCAAAGTGAAAAAATATCTGTAAATGTTTTCCCAAATCCAACAAGTGATTATATTTCTTTCAACTCATCTACCAATATTAAAACCATTTCGATTTTTGATAATAATGGAAAGTTGATGGAGAGAATTAATCCTAATAGATTTACTTTCACAATGGATTTAAGATCTTATGCTAAAGGAATTTATTATGCAGAGATTTCTAATGACAATCAAATTAAGACTGAAAAAATTATACTAAAATAATTTTTTCTATTTAATGTTTTTAAAAGCCCCAAAATGGGGCTTTTTTTTTGGTCTAATTTTATGTTAAAACATATGCAT
>Ga0233444_10005055_pt1 | contig 12310 bp, 9 predicted proteins | sample SI_124_October20_6_FD_182792 | JGI IMG/M metagenome (GOLD analysis project Ga0233444, IMG submission 182792) | Seawater microbial communities from Saanich Inlet, British Columbia, Canada - SI_124_October2016_10_MG | ecosystem: Environmental > Aquatic > Marine > Inlet | place: Canada: British...
TTGGATATTTGAAAAATAATTCGTATCTTTGTATTAAATAAATTTATATAATTTGTATCAAAACATATATTACCAACGAGAAAAAAACTTAATTCACCTTTGGGATGATACCAGAGGATACTCTGCGTTTCCATACACACGATATGCGTATGAAAAAACTCAAAGAGGTGAATACAAATCTATCTATGGGGATACTTTAACTAAGATTTATAAATTTACTAAAGATGACCCGAACTTATTTGAATCAGATGTACCTGAAACTACTAGAGCATTAGTTGATTTATATTCTGAATCAGATGAACCTTCCAATGGTCATGTCATTTTAACTTATGATATTGAGTGTGAGATGACAAGTGGGTTACCTAATCCTGAAGAGGCTAAAAATGAACTTACTTCTATTGCATTACATGATTCAGCAACAAATCAATATTGGGTATTGGTAATGGATAAGGAAGGATTGATGGAAGAGAAAACAACTGATAAAGCAATTGTGATTCCATTTACAGATGAAAGAGATATGTTAATGAAGTATCTCGAACTTTATGAAATGATTAATCCATCTATTGTAACTGGTTGGAATATCGATTACTTCGATACACCAATGTTATACAACAGAATCAAAAGGTTGTTAGGTGAAAGACAAGCAAATAGATTATCACCAATAGGTAAATGTTTCTGGTCACCATATCGTAAGAGATATTTTATGGCAGGTGTATCTTATTTAGATTATATTGAACTTTATAAGAAATATAACTATGGTGAATTACCTAACTATCGATTAGATACAGTTGCACAAATAGAATTGGGTAAAGGTAAGATTGAATACCAAGGTAACTTAGACCAATTATTCAGAGATGATATTGAAAAGTTTATTGAATATAACTTAGTGGATGTTGAGTTAGTGGTAGGTTTTGAACAGAAACTTGAGTTCATTGATTTATGTAGAGGTATTGCACATGCAGGTCATGTACCATATGAAGATTTCGTTTACTCATCAAAGTATCTTGAAGGAGCGATGTTAACTTATCTAAGGAGAAAGGGATTGGTTGCACCAAATAAACCTGCAGATAGACAAGAACGAATGCAAGAAATTCGTGATAACAATCAAGAAAAGTTTATTGGAGCATATGTTAAAGACCCGATTGTTGGTAAATATGATTGGATATATGATTTAGATTTAACATCTCTATATCCTTCGATTATTATGACCCTAAACATCTCACCAGAAGCAAAAATTGGTAAAATTAATGATTGGGATGCGAACAAGTTTGTTAAAGGTGAAGTTGATACTTACTACATTGGTGAAGATGAAATATCAAAAGAAAATCTAAAAGAATATTTAGAACAATCAAAGTTTTCAATTGCATCTAATGGTGTACTTTATAGAACAGATAAAGTTGGATGCATTCCAGGTATTCTAAACTTATGGTTTGATAAAAGAGTAGAGTACAAAAACGAAATGAAAAAGTATGGAAACGCAGGAAACAAAGAAAAATATGCCTTCTTTCACAAACGTCAGTTGGTTCAGAAGATTTTACTTAACTCTTTATATGGTGTGCTTGGGCTTCCTGCCTTTAGGTTCTATGATGTTGATAATGCTACCGCTGTTACCACGACAGGACAGACAGTTATTAAATCAACTGCTGATATGGCTAACATCAAGTACAACAAGGAACTTGGTAATCCTGATTTGGATTCTAACATATACATCGATACTGATTCTGTATTTTTCTCAGCAGTTCCTTTAATGGATAAACGACTTCCTAATTGGAGAGAACAAGACCAAGATACAATTGCTGGTTATGTAAATGGAATAGCAGAAGAGATGCAAGATTATCTCAATGATTTTTATGATATATTATCAGAAAAAGTTTTAAATGTTGATAAAGATAAACATAGATTAGAGATTAAGAAAGAATATGTTGCAAAAGCAGGATTGTGGATAGCAAAGAAAAGATATGCACAATGGATTATATCGGATAATGGAGTACCTGTTGATAAATTAGATGTAAAAGGTTTAGATGTTAAAAGAAGTTCATTCCCTAAAGCATTCCAAGAATGTATGGGTACTGTTTTGATTGATATTCTAAAAGGTAAAACAGAAGAAGAGATATCAGATTATGTTTTAGGTTTCAAGAAAGAAATGATTAATAGACCAACATCTGAAATTGCAAAGAATTCAGCGGTAAAGAATCTTAAAAAATATATGCCGAAAGGTAAAAGAGAAAGATTCTCAATGATGAAAGGAACACCTGCTCATGTTAAAGCGGCAATCTTATATAATGATTGTTTAAAACATTTTGAAGCACCTTTCAAATATGAACCAATGAAAAATGGTGATAAAGTAAAATGGGTATATCTTAAAGATAATCCATTAGGAATTGATGGGTTAGCATTTACAGGCTATTCAGACCCACCAGAAATAGAAGAATTCATTGCAACTTATATTGACCACAATAAAATCTTTGAAAGAGAACTAAAACACAAGTTACAAGATTTCTATGATGCAATTGGTTGGGGTGAGGTTGTTAGTGAACAAAGAACAGCTGAAAAGTTTTTCTCTTTTTAGTTGGATAATTAAAAATAAATTTGTATATTAGTAAACAATAAAATAAATTATGGCAAAACAATTAAAATTTGATGTACAGGCAAGAGAATCCTTAAAGAATGGATTAGATATACTTGCAGATGCAGTAAAGGTTACATTAGGACCAAAAGGTAGAAATGTACTTTTACAAAAACAACATGGTCAACCACATATTACCAAAGATGGTGTATCGGTAGCAAAAGAAATTGAGTTAGAAGATGTGTTTGAAAACATGGGTGCTCAATTAGTTAAAGAAGTTGCATCCAAAACTGGTGATGAAGCTGGTGATGGTACTACAACTGCAACTGTTCTTGCTCAAGAGATAGCAAGATTAGGATTTGATGTTATAAATAATGGTAACAATCCAATCGAACTTAAAAAGGGAATGGACAGTGCTGTTAAAATTGTTGTAGAGGAATTGAACAATCAAGCAATCACTATTGGAAACGATACTGATAAAATTAAACAAATTGCAACAATATCAGCAAACAATGATACTGTAATTGGTGAACTTATCGCTAATGCATTTAATAAAGTTGGAACTGATGGTGTAATCACAGTAGAAGAATCTAAAGGTATTGAAACTTCAATGGAACTTGTAGAAGGAATGCAATTCGATAGGGGATATGTATCTCCACATTTTATAACTGATGTTGAAAAAACAAATGCAGTTATGGAAACTCCTTATGTTCTTTTATACGATGGGAGAATATCTTCTATGAAAGATATCTTACCATTACTTGAACAAGTATCACAACAAAACAAATCATTGGTAATCATTGCAGATGATTTAGAAGGTGAAGCATTAGGTACATTGGTAGTAAATAAACTTAGAGGTATTCTTAATATTTGTGCAGTTAAATCACCTGCTTTTGGTGATAGAAAGAAACAAATGATGGAAGATATCGCAATATTGACTGGTGGTACATTTATTACATCTGATGTTGGATTGACATTAGAAGATGCTACTATTGATATGTTAGGTACTGCTGAAAAGATTACAATCGGTTCAGAATCAACTACTATTGTAAATGGTGGTGGAGAAGGAGATGCTCTCTCAGAACGTATCCAACAGATTAAATCACAAATAGAAAATGCAACATCAGATTATGATAAAGAAAAACTTCAAGAAAGATTAGCAAAATTAGCAGGTGGAGTTGCAGTTCTTTATATAGGTGCTGGTTCTGAAGTAGAAATGAAAGAAAAGAAAGATAGAGTTGATGATGCATTACAAGCAACACGAGCAGCAATTGAAGAAGGTATTGTTGAAGGTGGTGGAATTGCACTATTGAAAATTCAAGATACTCTTGGAAATTATATTCACATGGAGGAATCCGATTCATTTCAAAACGGCTTTGATATTATCATGACCTCATTAGCTTCACCAATATCACAGATTTTAAGAAATTGTGGTGTAACTGAAGGAAGTGTTTTGGAATACATAAAAGAAAATGGAGGTGGATATGATGCTAAGAACGAAAAGTTTGTTGATATGTTCGAAGCTGGAATCATTGACCCTAAAAAGGTAACAAGAGTTGCAATTGAAAATGCAGTATCTGTTGTAGGTATGATTCTCACAACTGAATGTATGGTGGTAAATAAAAAAGAAGAAAAACAATCGGCACTTCCACTAATGCCACAAATGCTGTAAAAAATTTGGATATATCAAAAATTATTCGTATATTTGTACAACAATAAATTATAATTAAATAAAAACAATGGAAAAACAATCATTAAATGGCTTCGTATCGAAGTACAATCTTGCAGGTTTAGTAGAATCTGTAAAGTGGGAATCTAAGGAAGGTTCTCTTACAACATCATTCATTTCAGATGATAAATCAGTATTGGGTAATGTTACTATGAAAGAGTTTGATTCATCTGATGCATCGTTTGGTGTATATGATACTTCAAAACTTACAAAAATGTTATCAGTTCTTGGTAATGATGTAGATTTCTCAATAAATGATATTGATGGAAAATCAGTTTCTTTAAAATTCAAAGATGGTTCAACAAATGTAAATTATATGTTAGCAGATTTATCTGTTATCCCTAATGTACCTGATTTAAAACAATTACCACCATTCAATGTGGAAATTAAATTAGATTCAAACTTTATTTCAAAATTTATTAAAGCAAAGAATGCACTGGCAGATGAAAACAACTTTACATTTACTTGTAAAGGTGGTGATGGTCAAATTATTTTAGGTTATTCAAACATTAATACAAATAGAATTAATATAGATGTTGATTGTACTTGTGAAGATGATGTTGAACCAATTTCTTTCTCAGCAACATATTTAAAAGAGATACTAGTTGCAAACAAGGAAGCAACAGATGCTACCTTAAAAATTTCATCTCAAGGTTTAGCACATATTTCATTTGAAGTAGATAATTACGAATCAAATTATTACCTTGTAGAAATTCAATCTTAATGAATCACTTTTACGAACGAAGTAAATTTTCCGAGTTTAAATCCAATACTACTTATCATCAGTTGTTACAAATGACCGATGATGAGTTTGTATCTTGGGCTAAACTTCTTCGTAAAGAAGTTACTGAACAATGGGATGAACGAGGAACTCCACCAGTTATTGGTGCAGATAAAGATGGTATCATTAAAAAGTTCAAGAAACTTAAATCTAATCCAGCAGAATATTGGGTAAAGGATACAAGTGGTGATGATGAATCATTGGGTATCATTAAAAACTTTAATAAAGATGCATCAGTTGTAAATCAGTTTTTTCCTACAATGTTAAAAACTAAAATATCAATTGGTAAATCTGCTGATAATGGGTTATCTATATATGACCACTTTTCAGACCCAACAATGGAAGATAAGTTTGTTAGGATTATGAAACGTTCTGTTAAGAGAGATTCAATGTACTCATGGTCTCGTTCAATTGTTGATAAAATTGATGAGAATCCTTTTTGGAATGGACAAGATGGTGTACAGTTTGTAAAGGATGTTCATGATGGAAAAGTATTTACTGGTAAGTATTCTGATTTAGGTATTGTTCTTGCAAAAGTAAAAGCATCTACCTTAAGTAACTATGGAACTTTTAATGAAGAATATGTAGGTTTCGGTAATCTATATATGACAGCAGATGAAGTTAATCAATTAAACAACGATGGTTATTTAAATAATACACAAATTTCTAATCTAGGAGATATTGTTGAATCATCTACTTCAGATGCAGGAACTGTTACTGAATACAAATATTTAATTCGTTGGTACGATAAAACAGATGGTATCTTCCCAAAGATATTACAAGTATTCAGATTAAGTTGCGGACAACCAGCTGTAAACTTTCCAGCATTAACTGCAAAGTGGATTTACGAAAACTATACTAAACACATTGATACCAAAGAACCATTGCATATTTATGATTCATCAAGTGGTTGGGGTGGTAGAATCTTAGGAGCAATGAGTTCTCGTAAGAAAATTCACTATGTTGGTACAGACCCTAATCCTGATAACTTCTTAGATGAAGAAGGTATTTCTCGTTATGAGTACATGGCTAAGTTTTATAATGATAATTGTGTAGATGATTTTTCAGATAAACTTACATCATTCTTTGATGTAGAAAAACAAGGAAATACATACGAACTATTTCAAGATGGTTCAGAACTAATCTCCAACAATCCAAAGTTTCAAAAGTATAAAGGTAAATTAGATATTTCATTTACTTCACCTCCTTACTTTAATAGAGAACAATATTCACAAGATGAAAATCAATCCTTCAAAGCATATGGTGAATACGAAGATTGGAGAGATAACTTTTTAAGACCTACTCTAACAACAATTTATGAGTATCTTAAAAATGATAGATATATTCTATGGAATATTGCTGATATTAAAATCGGTAAATCAACTTACTACCCACTTGAACAAGATTCGATTGATATTTTAAATGAGTTAGGGTGTGAGTATAAAGGTAAACTCAAAATGTTGATGACCAGAATGGTTGGGTTAGACCCCTCCAAGAGTGGTATCAAAAACGCAGTAGAGTTTGAAGGAAAACAATATAAATTTGAACCGATTTTCGTGTTCCACAAAAAATAAATTATGGCAAACTTAACAGAAATAGCAAGAAAGTTTAGAATCTCAGACCATTTTCTAAACTCAAAAGAAGATGGGTTACTCGTAGTAGCATCATCATTACAAGATATTATAGGAGAAATGAACTCTGGTCAAATAGACAGAAACAAAAAAGAATCTTTAATTGAAAAGTTAGAGAGGTTATCAGTATTTTGTAAAGAAGTAAAAAACGCAGGATTTTAAATGTATCCCACTATATTACTAATAGCATTTGGTAAAAAATATATAGATATTCTTTTAGAAGATTATAAATTAATACCTAAAAGTTATAATTTAGTAATATATACTAATGATACAAATACTGTAAAAACAAAATTACCATCGGCTGATGTTAGAGAATATGAAGAAAGTATTTTTAAATATTTTGATAAAATTTCCCTAACATATAAATTAACCGAAGAAAAAAATAAATCAATTCTTTATATTGATGTTGGTAGATTAAAAGAAGTACCAAATTTAATATGGAAAATAGATTTAGATACAGTATCTAATATTCACTATATAGGTAATTGGGGAAGTATAAAATCAGCTAATGATTTAGTGAATCACAAAAGTGAATATTTTGAAGATACCTATTGGGATAATATATTAAGTATTTTTAAATCAAAATATGATTTAAATCTAATTCCAACAATATTAGAAAGAGTATTTATACTCCCCTATAATAAAAAAATGAAAAAATTCATAAGTGTATTTGAAAAACTGAGACCATTATTTGAACACACTTCAGTAAGTAAACGTAATGTTTATAAAGGAATTGGTAATGGTGAAGGATTGGCAATGGGATACTCAATTTTAGATTCAGAAAGTTCAATAGTACATTTTTATCAATCAACTAACATAAAAAATCAATTAATATAATGGCATTCTTTGAAGATACATCAAACCAAGAAATAAACAACTCGTTGTGGGTTGAAAAATATAGACCTCGTAAATTAACAGAATATGTTGGTAATGAACATCTGAAACAAAAAGTAAGTGATTACATTCAAAGTGGAGATGTACCCCATCTTTTATTCTTTGGTAAAGCGGGTACAGGTAAAACAACTTTAGCTAAGTTAATTGTAAATTCAATTAGTTGTGATTATATTGTTATAAACGCATCTGATGAGAATAACGTAGATACAGTTAGAAACAAAGTAAAAGGTTTTGCTTCAACTGTTGGTTTCAAAGATATGAAAGTAATCATCTTAGATGAGTTTGATTATATGACACCAAATGCACAAGCAATCCTTAGAAACTTAATGGAAACTTTCTCAAAACATTGTAGATTTATTCTAACTTGTAATTATGTTGAGAAAGTTATTAACCCGATTCAATCTCGTTGTCAAACATTTCAGATTGTTCCCCCTTCTAAAAAAGAAGTAGCAGTACAAATCTCACAGATTTTAGGTAAAGAAGAAGTTGGATTTGAACCAAAAGACCTTGTACCTATCATTGATAGTTCATATCCTGATATTAGAAAGATTATTAATACCTGTCAGTTAAATTCTACCAAAGGAGAATTAAAACTTGATACAACATCTGTAATCGATTCAGATATCAAATCAAAGGTAGTTGAAATTTTAAAATCAAGTGATGCAAAACCAAACAAGTGGAAGAATATCAGACAGGCTGTTGCAGATGCAAGAATCCAAGATTTTACAGAACTATATTCATTCCTTTATGAAAAGGTTGATGAGTATGGAAGTGGTAACACTTCAAATATTATACTCATTCTTTCCGAATCACAACACAAAGATGCATTGGTAGTAGATAAAGAAATAACATTTATGAGTTGTATAATACAAATAGTTGCACTATGATATTCGAAGAAATAAATAAATTAATGGAGATTCAATATCTCAAAGGTAGGTTAGATGAATTATACAAAGGATATGTTCCTAACAAATCTACCACAGATAATAGAATAGTTGATTCTCGTATTTCAAAATATGAAAATAAACTTAAAAGTATAAATGAAACTGCATTCTATCTTTATCAAGTTGAACGAGAAAATGTTAGAGTTTCAAAGCAAAAATCAAAAGAAAAAATTAAAGATTTACTAACAGAGGTTTTACCCTCAATATATAATGATACACTCAAAGAAAAGGTTGAGAATCAACTAAACACTTATAAATAAAAAGTTAACATAAAGTTAAAGAGTTTTATTAATTTTTTTACATATATACAATAGTTATTAAAAGATGACAATGGTTTACATGAACAATCTACAAGACATTACAAACAACGAAAGTTGTGATAGCACTTACACCCCTAATCTGGGGAACTTTACAAGCACAAATACAATACACGAAAATATTAAAATTTACTATAATTTCATTAAGGAGGATTTGTAGTATGAATATGTTATGTTTAATTTAAATAAAAATGGAAATTTAATTATGAAAAAACTATTATTAGTTGGATTGATGATGTTATCATCATTTATTACTTTCGCACAAATTAGTGGGACAGTATTAGATTCTGATACAAATTCACCATTGCCAGGAGCAACAGTAATCATTCAAGGAACGAGTGATGGAGTTGTTACTGATTTTGATGGTAAATTTAGTTTAGAATCTGCGGTTGCAGGAAATACTCTTGTTATTTCGTATCTTGGATATGAAACAACAGAAGTTTCAGCAACTAATGGATTATCTGTTGGACTTCTACAAAGCTTGAATACACTTCAAGAAGTAGTTGTTACATCAGGTGTAATTGATGTTGCGAAAGTGAGAGAAACACCAGTAGCAGTATCAACGATTAGAGCAAGTGAAATTGCACTAAAGGTAGGGAACTTAGAATTTCCTGAAATCATGAACAAGACACCGGGTGTCTACGCTACCAAACAAGGTGGTGGATATGGTGATTCAAGAATCTCTTTAAGAGGATTCGACCAAAGAAACACATCATTCCTTATCAATGGGCAACCTGTAAATGATATGGAAAATGGATGGGTTTATTGGTCTAACTGGCAAGGTCTTACTGATGTTGCAAGTGGAATCCAAATTCAGAGAGGATTAGGAGCTTCAAGATTAGCAGTACCATCAGTAGGTGGAACTGTATCAATCTTTACAAGAGCTGCTGAAAAAGAAGAAGGTGGTTCTGTTGCTCAAATGACAGGGAACGATGGATACTTCAAAACTACTGCTACCTATAATACAGGTAAAAACGAAAAAGGATGGGCTTCATCTTTCTTGTTATCAAGATGGCAAGGTGATGGATATATCTACAACACAAGTGGTGAGGGATATACTTACTTTTTCGCAGTTGGTTATTCGCCAGAAGGTTCAAAGCACGATTTGAACTTTTCTTTTTTAGGGGCTGGACAATGGCACCATCAAAGAGATGTGTGGGTATCTATTAGAGATTACCAAAACTTCGGTACTGATGGTATCGATAGAAGATGGAACTCAAATGGTGGTACTTTAAACGGTGAAGAATTCAATATGAGAAGAAACTTCTACAACAAACCATTAGCAACATTTAACTGGGATTACCAAATCTCTGATAACGTTAAACTTGCTACCTCCTTATATGGTTCAGCAGGTAGAGGTGGAGGAACAGGTCCAAGAGGAAACAATTTTAGAAACGCTACATCTGATATTTTACCATTCAGAAAAGATTTAACTGAACACTACTTAGAAAATGGTAGAGGTTCAAGAAATGCGGATGGAACAATTAACTATGATGCTATTGTAGCCCATAACCAACAGGCAGTACAACCTTATAGTGGTGATATTAGTGGATTCGGTGGACAATTAATTGGTTCTAATGGATTTAGAGATAATGGTGTTAGTAGAGAAGTTCTTGTACGAAGAGCATCTATGAACTCTCATGACTGGGTTGGTGCAATCTCCAACTTAGAAATTGATAGTGGTAAGTTCAAATACTCTATTGGTGTGGATTTACGTTCTTATACAGGATATCACTATCGTGTATTAAATAACTTAATGGGATTAGATGGTTACTACTCAACTGGTAACAAGAACTCAGCAGGACAGATTATTAATACAACTGTTGAGGCAAATCCATTCCAATCAACTGGTCTTAAAAATGGAGCTAAAATTGATTACTTCAATATTGGTTACGTTGGATGGCAAGGTGTTAATGGTTTAATTGAGTACAATGATGATGAGAAACTAACTGCAGTATTACAAGCAGGTTTATCTAATCAATCTTTCCAAAGAGAAGATTTATTTGACCAACCAGAACTACCATTATCTGAAACAGTTAATGTAGGTGGTGGATATCTTAAAGGTGGTGCAAACTATAACTTTAATGAAAAATCAAATGTATTCTTCAACGCAGGTTTCATTTCAAGACAACCTCAGTTTGGAACTGTATTCCCTAACTACGCAAACATCGCTAATGATGATTTACAAAACGAAGAAATTCGTTCAGTAGAATTAGGATATGGATTCACATCTTCTAAATTAAATGTTAACGTAAACCTTTACTCTACAACATGGGGTAACAGATTCGTTACAAGAAGTTTATCTAACCAACAAGGTTTAGATGGTTCAGCACAGTTTAGAAACATTGATGTAGTACACAATGGTATTGAATTCGAAGGAGTTTATAGAGCAACATCTAAGTTAACTCTTAAAGGTATGTTATCAATCGGTGATTGGAAATATACTAACGATTTCTCAGCTGAATTGTTTGATGAAAATCAACAATCAATTGGTACAGGTACTCTTTATACAAAAGATGCTAAAGTTGGTGATGCAGCACAATTCACTTCTTATGTAGAAGCTGATTACAGATTCGGTAAATTTAATGTAGATTTAGGATATAGATTCGTAGATGGATTATATGCTGATTACTCTATTACTGATTCAGCATTTACTCAACCAGATAATGATGGAGCATTAAAACTTCCTTCATATGGTTTATTAGATGGTGGTGTTACTTTTAACATTGGTAAAGGATTATCCTTTAGAGCAAATGTTAATAACCTATTAGATACAGTTTATATTGCTGAATCTAATTCTAACATTCACGCAACTTCAACATCAACTACTTGGAATGGTATAGATACGAGAAACTCAGTATGGTTCGGATTCGGACGTACTTGGAACGCCTCTCTAAAATACAGATTCTAAAAAATATAAATAAGGGGGATTAATTTCCCCCTTTTTTTATCATGGTTATAATTTCCTCCTTACATGATTATAGTTTTCAAGATATTGAGATATTCAATAGGTCATTAGATTCTGTTGGATATTCTGGTGATAAAGTAATGATTGTTTACGACTGTGAAGAATCAGTAAAAAAATATTTAAAAAGTAATGGATGGGATATCCATCAAAAAAGTTTAGATGGTATTCAAGTAGTTACTAAAAGATTTAAAGATATATCAGATATCTTAAAAAAATATGAAAGGGATGTACAGGTTTTAGTAACCGATTGTCGAGATGTTTATTTTAATAAAAACATTGAATTATTCAATCCAATGGATTTATATATTGGAGTTGATGGAAATTATCCATTAAAAAATCACACTTGGGCAACAAAGGAAATGTTAAAAGCATATCCAAATGAATATGAGAATTTAAAAGATAAACCTCATTTATGTGCAGGAGTAATTTTTGGAAAAAATGAGAAAATTATTTCTCTATGTAACGATGTATTTGAAT
>Ga0233444_10005056_pt1 | contig 12309 bp, 9 predicted proteins | sample SI_124_October20_6_FD_182792 | JGI IMG/M metagenome (GOLD analysis project Ga0233444, IMG submission 182792) | Seawater microbial communities from Saanich Inlet, British Columbia, Canada - SI_124_October2016_10_MG | ecosystem: Environmental > Aquatic > Marine > Inlet | place: Canada: British...
TTTAAAAGACAAACCTTTTGATTCTTATTTTCAGTTGGCAAGAATGGTGGTTTATTTTCTCGGTGGGATTTTAATAATTGCTAAAATTTTTGACAAGAACCCTCAAGGAATTTTAACGGCTATGGGAGCATTAACAGCTGTTTCTATGTTGGTTTTTAAAGATACAATACTAGGTTTTGTTGCCTCTATTCAACTTTCTGTAAATGATATGATTCGAGTAGGAGATTGGGTGTCTATGCCAAAATACGGAGCTGATGGCGATGTCATTAAAATAACACTCAATACTGTTAAAGTTCAAAATTGGGATAAAACTATTTCTACAATACCTACTTATTCATTTGTTTCAGATTCTTTTAAAAATTGGAGAGGAATGGCTGAAGCAGGTGGTCGAAGAATTAAACGCTCTTTGGTCATAAAATCAGGTTCTGTTAATTTTTGTGATATGGATACAATTTCTAATTTCAAAAAATTCGGTTTAATTCAAAACTATATCGAAACAAAAGTTGATGAAATTGATACCTACAATAAAACAGGTAATCACGATAAAACGTACCTAATTAATGGCAGACAATTAACGAATATTGGTGTTTTTAGAGTTTATATAGAGAACTATATTTTAAGTTTGGATGGTATTCATCCGGATTTAACTCGTATGGTTTATCAAACGGAGGGAAATGAATTTGGTATTCCTATTCAAATCTATTGTTTTACTAAAACGACAGATTGGGCAGAATATGAAAACATCCAATCTGATATATTTGACCATCTTTATGCAGCTGCGCCGCAGTTCGGTTTAGAAGTTTTTCAGCATCCTTCTGGAGCAGATTTTAACAATTTAGCGAAATAACCTTTCTATTATATTTATCAATACAATGTAGTATTGAGTCGATTTTTATTCCTTTTTAATGATTCAGATTCGAAAAATAGCACCTGAAAAATGTTACCCTATTCGACAGCAAGTCTTATGGCAACACAAAAACATCGATGATTGTGGAATAGCTATTGATGACCAAAAAGATGCTTTTCATCTAGGTGCCTATTTAAATGATAAACTTGTTTGTATAGGTTCTTTCTTTAAACAAAATCACGCTGAGTTTTCTGCACCTAGGCAATATCGCTTAAGAGCAATGGCTACTTTGCCAGAAGCTCAAAATAAAGGCCTAGCTAAAATTCTCTTAGAGAAATCATTTAATGAATTGAAATTACATGACATTGATCTTTTGTGGTGCGATGCGCGTATTGTTGCGAAAGGATTTTACTCAAAGTTAGGTTTTGTTACCAATGGAGATTCTTACGAAATACCGATTATAGGCACACATTACCTCATGTATAAAAAGATCTAAGTTTATTCAGACTCTGTATTTAAATGTTGTTCTAAAGCATACTCATCTGGTATAAGAACTTGTCTTGCTTTACTTCCTTCAAAAGGCCCAATAATTCCTGCAGACTCCAACTGATCTACAATTCTTCCAGCCCTGTTGTAGCCTAATTTTAGTTTTCTTTGTAAAAGTGATGCGGATCCTTGTTGATGCATTACGATTACAGATGCCGCTTCTCTAAAAAGAATATCTCTGTCATTTTTATCTATATTACCTACAGCTTTAGCTTCTTCTCCAACGTATTCCGGAAGCTCAAAAGCCATGGCATACCCCTGTTGATTCCCTATATAATCGGTTAATTTCTCTACTTCGGGCGTGTCGATAAATGCACATTGTATTCTTGTAATTTCATTTCCATCAGAAATGAGCATATCCCCACGGCCAATAAGTTGATTTGCACCAGCTGAATCTAATATGGTTCTCGAATCAATTACAGAAGTTACTCTAAATGCAATTCTAGCTGGAAAATTGGCTTTTATTGTACCTGTAATAATATTTGTTGTAGGCCTTTGTGTAGCTACAATTAAATGGATACCAATAGCTCTTGCAAGTTGAGCTAGTCGGGCAATAGGGGTTTCAATTTCTTTACCAGCAGTCATTATTAAATCCGCAAATTCATCGATCACTAAAACGATGTAGGGTAAATAGCGATGTCCGTTTTCTGGATTTAATTTTCTGTTTACAAATTTATGGTTGTACTCTTTTATGTTTCTAACTTGAGCTAACTTGAGTAAATCGTATCGTGCATCCATTTCAATACACAAAGAATTTACAGTATTTACAACTTTCGTTGTATCTGTTATGATGGCTTCTTCGTCGTCTGGTAATTTCGCTAAAAAGTGGCGTTCTATTTTATTGTATAATGTTAATTCTACTTTTTTAGGATCTACCAAAACAAACTTCAATTGAGAAGGATGTTTTTTGTAAAGCAACGAAGCTAGTATTGCATTTAGACCAACAGACTTCCCTTGCCCTGTAGCACCTGCCATAAGTAGGTGAGGCATTTTTGCTAAGTCGGCTACATACGTTTCATTAGCTATTGTTTTTCCCAAGCCTATTGGAAGTTCATAATCTGCATGTTGAAACTTTTCTGATGCTAAAATAGATTTCATCGAAACAATACTTGGCTTACTGTTGGGAACTTCAATTCCTATTGTACCCTTACCAGGTAATGGCGCAATAATTCTAATTCCTAAAGCGGCCAAGCTCAAAGCAATATCATTTTCCAATCCTTTTATTTTAGAAATACGTACGCCCGGTGCAGGAATAATTTCATAAAGCGTAACTGTTGGCCCCACAGTAGCCTTAATTTTAGAAATTTCAATTTTATAATTGTTAAGCGTTTCAACAATTTGGTTTTTATTGGCTTCTAGTTCTTCTTTGTTTACAGTTACCTCAGAGTTTGGGTACTCTATCATTAAGTCAATAGTTGGGTGCTTGTATCTTCCTAAATCTAGTTTAGGGTCGTATTCTCCAAATTCGTCCAAGGCTTTGTTAACTTCCTTATCACTTAAAATTTCTTCTTCTTTTAGCTCAACAGACAATTCGACATCCTCAGGAGCTAAATCCAAATTTTTACTTGGTTTTACAGGAGTTAAAATGAGTTCTTCTTCAAGTAATTTATTTTTTTCTACTTCTTCTTGCTGTTCTTCAACCGCTTTGATGTCTTCATTATAAATAAGTAAATCATCGGATTCTCCTTTTAGGATTTCTTCCGCATCTTTTAGAGGAGATTTGTAAGAACTTATAAGATCCTCTTCCTCTGGATCTTTGGATTTGTTTGGTGTGAAAAATAAAAAGAATGACGTGAAAAAATTCGAAATTTTTTCGGGAGTCCAGCGGTAATAGATGCCTAAAAAAACGAGGATTGAAAAAACAAGAATTAACGTAGCTCCTGCAGATCCTAGTATACTAGATAAAAAAGAAGAGACTGTTAAGCCGTTATATCCCCCAATAATAGACGAGTTACTGAATACCATACCTAAGCTTGTACTTAACCATAGGCAAAGAAAAACAGAATTCATAAACAGTCTTCTCAGATTTAAAATATGCTCCTTCGTAAGGTATTGTATTCCACTAATAAATAAGTAAAATGGAAAAAGAAAACTGGCAATTCCAAAATTACTATATATGAAAAAGTTACCCAAACTTGCACCAATTTTACCCAATAAATTGCTTGCTGTGATTGATGTATCTTTAAGTAACTTTGTAGACTCGAGATGTACCAAGTCAAAATCCTGTTTCCAATTAAACACAAAAGAAACAAAGGCTAAAAAGAGAACTATAGAAACACAAATCATAATTAAACCTAAAACAACATGAAATGTTTTGTTTTTAAAGTCCAGTCCGAATTGAGGATATTTTGGTTTTTTCTTAATTGCCATAGTAAAATGTTAATCTTTCAAAAATAACTAAAATGAGAGGAGTTACAGGGTTTCACAAGAGCTTTTATTCACTATGATATACACATTTTATTTTCACCTCTAATTTGGAATAAATAGCGAGCTAATTCATCTACTCCTGTGTTTTGTTTTTGAATTTTTAGTGCAGTTTCTTTTTTTAAACCCTCAGCTATCTTTGACAATCACATTTCCATTAGTTTTGAACATCAGAATTCAGTATTTTCAATCATTTACATTTTTATTTTTCATCTTTACTTTAAACAAGTCCAAAATTCATAAATTTGCGAACCTTAATTAAGAAAGATAGGCAATTCATGGAAATCCCTAAAAAATACAATCCCTTAGAAGTCGAAGATAAGTGGTATGAATACTGGATGCAAAATGATTATTTTAAATCCACTCCTGATGAAAGAGAATCTTACACGATTGTAATACCTCCTCCAAATGTTACAGGAGTATTACATATGGGGCATATGCTTAACAACACACTACAAGACGTGTTGGTTAGGAGAGCGCGCATGTTGGGTAAAAACGCATGTTGGGTACCTGGAACGGATCATGCCTCTATTGCAACCGAAGCTAAGGTTGTAAATAAGTTAAAGGAAGAAGGTATTTCTAAAGATGATTTAACTCGTGAAGAATTTTTAAAACATGCCTGGGTATGGAAAGAAAAGCACGGCGGAATTATATTAGATCAATTAAAAAAATTAGGAGCCTCTTGTGATTGGGATAGGACATCGTTTACCATGGATGATAAACTCTCTGCGTCAGTTTTAGAAGTTTTTGTAGACCTGTACAAGAAGGGATTGATCTACCGTGGGTTCCGTATGGTAAACTGGGATCCTCAGGCCAAAACAACTGTATCTGATGAAGAAGTAATTCATAAAGAAGTTAATTCTAAATTGTATTATGTTAAGTATAAAGTTGAGAATTCAGATGAGTTTGTAACTATTGCAACTACTCGACCTGAAACAATTTTAGGTGATACTGCAATTTGTATTAACCCAAATGACAACAGATTTTCGCACTTGAAAGGTCGTAAGGTTGTTGTCCCTATTTCAGGTAGAGTTATACCAATTATTGAGGATGATTACGTAGATATTGAGTTCGGAACAGGTTGTTTGAAAATAACACCTGCACACGATCAAAATGACAAAGTAATTGGAGAGAAACACGGCTTACCTGTAATTGATGTATTAAACGACGATGCTACTTTAAACGCGCATGGTTTGCATTACCAAGGCAAAGATCGTTTTATTGTTCGTAAAGAAATTGCGAAAGAATTAGACAGCTTAGGTGTTCTTGTAAAAGTAGAAGATTACCTCACAAAAGTGGGTTGCTCTGAGCGGACTGATGCGGTTATAGAACCTAAGGTGTCTGTTCAATGGTTTGTTAAGATGGAAAATCTTACAGATCCGGCATTAAAAGCTGTAATGAATGATGATGTTCAATTGGTTCCGGCTAAGTTTAAAAATACCTACCGCCACTGGATGGAAAATGTGCACGATTGGTGTATTTCAAGACAGTTATGGTGGGGACATCAAATACCGGCCTACTTTTACGGCGATGGCTTAAACGATTTTGTTGTTGCTAAAACCATTACCGAAGCTTTAGAGCTTGCTAAAGTTGCTACAAAAAACGATGCTTTAACTGCAGCAGACTTAAAGCAAGACGAGGATGTATTGGATACTTGGTTTTCATCCTCTTTATGGCCTATTTCCGTTTTTAATGGAATTATGGAGCCAGAAAACGAAGAGATTAATTACTATTACCCAACCAATGATTTAGTTACAGCTCCAGAAATATTGTTTTTTTGGGTGGCACGTATGATTTTAATGGGGTATGAGTACCGGGGCGCAAAACCATTTGACAATGTTTATTTAACAGGAATTGTTCGTGATAAACAAGGACGTAAAATGTCAAAATCCTTAGGAAACTCTCCTGATCCAATTGATTTAATGAAACTTTACGGAGCTGATGGTGTTCGTGTGGGAATGTTATTTTGCTCTCCAGCGGGTAATGATTTACCATTTGATGAAGGTTTGTGCGAACAAGGTCGAAATTTTTCTAATAAAATATGGAACGCTTTCCGCTTAGTAAAAGGGTGGGAGGTAGCAGCGATTGAACAACCAGACTCTAGTAAAATTGCGATTGAATGGTTTGACTCTAAATTAAGCGAAACCATTACTTCAATAAATGAAAATTACGACAAGTTTCGTATTTCTGAAGTTTTAATGAGTGTTTATAAATTGGTTTGGGACGATTTCTGTTCTTCTTATTTAGAAATGATTAAACCAGCCTACCAAAAACCAATTGATAAAACCACCTTAGCTACAACGCTTGCTTATTTTGAAGAATTATTAAAGTTGTTACATCCATTTATGCCTTTTATTTCTGAAGAAATTTGGTCTTTAATTGCTGACAGAAATGTGAAGAATCGTTTGATTGTTACCCCATGGCCATTAGCGAATAAGATTGACACAATTCTTTTAGCTAATGAAGCCATCGCTGCTGAAGTAATTTCTGGTATTAGAACCATTCGAAACGAAAAAAACATTGCGAATAAAGATCAGGTTGCGCTTTTTGTAAAACTTAATGAGGATACAGACAAGTCTTTTGATTCGGTGATTACCAAACTTGGAAATTTAAGTTCGCTTACTTATGTTGATGAAAAAGTTGATGGTGCTTTGTCTTTTAGAGTTAAATCTAATGAATATTACATCCCTTTAGCAGGAGCAGTAAACATAGAAGAAGAAATAGCTACCTTAAAGCAGGAGCTAAAGTACACCCAAGGGTTCTTAAATTCTGTAATGAAAAAGCTGAGCAATGAAAGGTTTGTGAACAACGCACCCGAGCAAGTGATTGTTATCGAACGAAAAAAGCAAGCTGACGCAGAAGCAAAAATAAAAGCGATAGAAGAGCAACTTACTGCAATTCAATAAATTAGTTCATAAAAAAAAGCCTCTTAATTTTAAGAGGCTTTTTTTTAAGTTTAACTTATTTTAAACGGAAGTAGTACTCGAATCAAGCATCCATTTCCCATGTAGTTTCATGGTTTGCTGTATGACATCTCTCACACATCCTTCGCCACCTTTTTTGTGAGAAATATAATCAGATATGTTTTTTATTTCTTGAACAGCATTGTCTGGACAAGCTGCTAACCCAATTTCTTGCATCACTTCGTAATCCGGTAAATCATCGCCCATGTATAGTATGTGTTCAGCCTTTAAATCATATATGTGCATAAGTTCCTTTAGAGCACTTACTTTGTCATGACAACCTAAATAAACATCGTGCACACCAAGTTTGGTCATTCTTGTTTTTACAGCAGCAGAACTACCTCCAGAAATAACAGCTACAACATAGCCTTTTTTAACGGCTAATTGAAGTGCATAGCCATCTCTTGTATTCATAGTCCTTACTTGTTCACCATTGGGCATTAGCGTAACGCAACCATCCGTTAATACACCATCACAATCAAAAATAAATGCTTTAATTTCTTTTAATTTTGTTTTATAATTCATCGTTGTTTTTGGCTTTTATGGTTTCTGTTAGAATTTTATAAACATCAAAGTGTTTTCCTTTCTCTAGGTAATCCAAATGTGTTTTCAAAGTAGATTTATCTTTTCTAACGGCAGGGCCTGTTTGAACTTTACTTGGTGAATGATTTTTGATTTTAGAAGCTGTTTCTTTAATCAAAGGCTTTAAAATATCTAAGGGGATATTTTCCTTTTGTAAAATATCGTCTGCCATCATATACATTAAATTGCTAAAATTACAAGCAAATACAGCTGCTACGTGTAATACCTTACGTTGGTGTGAATTTATATTGTAAACCATTGGGCTAAGGAGTGTAGCCAATCGCATGAGTGTATTGTAATCTTCACTTTTTGCTGCTTCTATACAAAAAGGGATGGTTTTAAAATTAAGTTTCTTTTCTTTTGAAAATGTTTGAAGTGGGTAGAAAACACCAATTCTATCGTGTTTTATGCATGTTTGATTTATGGCTCCTGAGGTATGTACAACTAATTTGTTATTCAGTTTTAATTCTTTTGAAACCTTCTCGATCGCTGAATCTTTTACTGCCAAAATGTAAAGATCAGCTTCCGTATAGATCTCGTCATAGCGTGTGGTAAAATCACATTTTAATCTTCTAGATAAAACAAGTGCAGGCTCCACAGAACGATTGTAAACCTGTACTATTTCTTGGTCATTTTTCTGAAGCTCTTTCCCCAAATGCCAGGCTACATTTCCTGCTCCAATAAGAACTATTTTTAGTTTTAGGCCACTCAAGATTCTAGTGTTTTCTTATTTTTAAACAACTGTATCATTGCTATAAAAGTTCCTATAGCCATCAATATCATTCCAATCCATAATACATTAATGTAAGGAAAAATAATTGCCTTCATCACAATAAATGGCTTTTCATTGTCTATGTGTTCGTAGGCTTTTATTTGAATACTTCCCGCTTCAGGATTCACCTGGTCAAACACAAACTTGTATTTTAATCCTTTATCATCTATAAAACCCGGAAACGACTGAGCCGCATTATTCTTAACAGCATAAATAGATTGTGTTGCGCTAAATTCACCTTGCATATTTTGCATTCTTAATTTTGCAATCAACATAACATCCAGTGCATTTTCACTTTGTAAGTCGGTATTAGCGTTTACCATCAAACTGTCTAGGTACAAGAAGTGTTGATTGTAAATTACAGAGTCTCCTTGTTTTATATTAATTAAACTCTCATGATGGTAAGGGTTGCTTTCATCATGAACATCTGTGTCGGCGTAGGTTAGGTGAGTGTAAACATCGTATAAAGCAAAGTGTTTAGTAGCAGGTTCTGCTACATTACCCATAATTTCGTTTAATTGAATAAATGGGTTTAGCGTAAATTCATAGGTAAATCCACCTTCTTCTTTTAAACTGAAATACTCTACTTCATACGTTTTGTTAATTCCCAGTAAAGTATCCGATTTATAATGGACATAATAATTCCCCATTAGAGTTGTATCTCCTTTTTCAAGTAGTACATTTTCATTACTCGGAAAATCTTTTGCAATAAATCCTTTATTACTAGATATGATGTTTTTATTTGCATTACTCAATAAAGCTCCCATTATTACAAGCGCAAATCCTATATGAGCTACAGATGCTCCAGAATGTTCCCATGTACCTTTTAAAATTTTTCGCCAATACTCAAAGTTTGACATCGCGGCAAAAACGGTAGCCCACAATAATGAAAAGTACAAAACATGCCACATATTTACAGTGTATGCTATGAATAAAGAGAGTACAGCTGAAAGCAATAAACTAAAGCTAATTTGTTTGAAAAATTTTTTGAAATTTGTTTTTGTATAAGATAAGTATTGGGTAACAGCCATTAAGATTACTATAAGTAATGCCAAAGGTGTTTGCCATGAGTTGTACAATGCTATAGCATCTAAAGGAGGCGCCATTTGTGTGCCAAAAATTTTGTTAATTACGGGTAATGATGTGAACCATGTAATTTGAAATGCCGAGATAAACAAAACCATTGAGGCAATAAATAACCAAAATTCTCTTGAACTTACTTTATCATCTTTATGATCTTTGGGTAAGTTTTTGTAGCGTACAACAAACAGAACTATCGTAGTGAAAGTGAATGTTAGTAAATACACCAATAGTTGACTGGCAAGGCCGCCAGCAAAGGCATGCACAGAGGTGTCTCCCAGTATACCACTCCGGGTTAAATAGGTAGAGTAAATGATTAAAATAAAAGCCAGCAATGTCATCGCCATTGTTGTGGGTAAAGCAACTTTTTTATTTTTGTATACGAGCATTAAATGAGCAGCTGCAACCAAAATTATCCATGGAACTAACGATGAGTTTTCAACCGGATCCCAAGCCCAAAACCCTCCAAAAGAAAGCGCTTCATAAGCCCAGGCGCCTCCCATAAGAATTCCCGTACCCAATACCATAATTGCTGCATAAGTCCAAGGCAACGCTTGTTTGATCCATTTTGTATAATTCTTTTTCCATAATGCCGCAATAACATAAGTAAATGGAATCATGGTTAGTGAGAATCCTAAAAACAATACTGGAGGATGAATAACCATCCAATAATTTTGCAAAAGAGGATTCAAGCCTCTACCATCTAAAAATTGAGGGACTACTTGGAGGTAGTTTGTCATTTCAGTCCAAGGCAATCCTATATTTTCTTCTAGGTTTCTAATTAAGTCAAATGGACTACTTCCGATTTTTAAACCAAATACATAGATGCCAAGGATCATTGAAACCAGAAATACTTGTATGATTGATACAATTGTGAGAACGCTAGATTCCCATGATTTCGCACTCTTTATTAATAAAACTCCGAGTACAATATTCCAAAATATCCACAACAGAAAACTTCCTTCTTGCCCTTCCCAAAAACAAGAAATCATATAATGAGTAGGCAATTCTAGAGAAGAGTGTTGCCACACGTATTGGTATTCAAAGTAATGGTTGTAGATCATTACGAACATACAGGAAATTACACCAATAATAGCTGTGCCATGCATGTAGAAGGAACCTCTTGCTACTGGCAACCATATTCTTTTTAAAGTTTCGTTGCATGAACTTTTGTAAAAAGAATAGGCAGCAAGAAAAGCGGCTGCAAATGCAACGCTTGTAAAAGCATTTCCTAAATGACCAATAAATGTATGTTCCCCAATAAATTCCATAATTAGTAGGTAAGGCTTGTTAATGTGTCTTGGTTGATGTATTGTTGTTCATTGTATTTTGATGGACATTTCATCAGTATGGTTCGTGCAACAAATCCCGAATCTGTAGCGAAGCCGGTCATGGTAATTTTTTCTGAGCGCTCAAAGTCTTGTGGCTTCGAGTCGTGGTAATAGATTTTCCGCTCGTTGTTTAAAGAATCTACCGCAAAAAACGTAAGTAAATTTAGTTTTGGTTCAAACCGAATGTCTTTTTCTTTATTGAGCGATCCGATAACCGTAAATTCTTTCCCCATTTGTTTTTCCGAATCTGCAAAGGTAATGTAAGTGCTTGCGTTAAAAGTAAGAGACATAATTACGCCAATAATTACGGCAACTAAAACGATTAGAACAATCTCAGTTTTCTTCATACTACTCTTCTAGTTTTTGAACTTTTTTATCAATTCGAATTAGATAAATCATTAGTCCAATAAAAATTGTAGCTAAAACGGCAACTACCACATATATTTTACCATTGGAGCGCATTACATCTGCCATTTCAACAACATTATTTTGCTGAGCTATTCCTTGAGTCGTAAATACGATACTTAAGAGTAGTGTAATTAGGTACTTCATTGTGTTAATTGTTTTCTTTGTTAAAATCTAAAACTTTTATACGATAGCTTATTTCTGCAATCCAAGCACCTATTAAAACCCACCCGATAACAGCAGGATAAAACACCATACGCATATTGCTGTCTAAATCGTAATTACTGAATCCAGGATTTCCTCCATTACCAGGGTGTAAGCTATCTGTCATTCTTGGAAGAATTCCAATAAAAACAATCATCATAACGAAAGCCAGTATATTGTATACAGCACTTACTCTGGCTTTACTTTCTTCGTTATCGATACTGTTTCTTAGAATAAAATAGGCTAAATATATAAGCATTGTAACTGCTGCGCCATTAAGTTTTGGATCGTTTACCCAAAAGGCACCCCATGTAAATTGAGCCCATACCATACCTGTAGTTAAACCCAAAGTAGCGATAAACAAACCTGTAGAGGCATATGTTTCTGCTTTTAAGTCGAAACGTTTCTCAAATCCACTTAAAAAGCGGATGCTATTTGTCATGGAGAGCAACATTAAAAATATCATACTAAACCACATGGTCACATGGAAGTATAAATTTCGTACAGTTTCGTTTAAAATGTCAAGTTTGGGAACAGGAAATAATAAGCCCGCGATTATAGAATACAGAACAAGAATTATCCCAAGGGTTTTCCACCATTTCATCTTCATACAAATAGCTTTTTTAGTCTCTCCAAAGGTATGGAAATAATAGGTAGGAGAGTAGCGCACTCGCAATATTTATAAGTGCTAAAAATAAGAGTTGGTTAAAAGGAAAATAGTCTAAATTACTAACTAAACATAGTTTAGATGTTTTAATTAAATTGAGTAATAAAGGGAACAGTAGCGGTATGCTTAAAACAGCCATTAAACCCGAACTGTTGTTAGTTTTGGCTGCTATAGCCGAAACCAAAGTAAGTATAGACGCCAGAGCAGAACTGCCTAAAATAACACATAAAACAAAAGACAATTGCGCATGGATAGGATTTCCCAAAAAAAGACTGTAGAGCCCAAAACTCGAAAGAGAAAGAAGTATTAGTAATGCACTGTTGTAAATTGTTTTCGAAAGTATAATTGCCCTTGGTTTTGCTAAGATGTAAAAAAACAATGCTTGTTGGTTGAGTTCTCTTTTAAAACTTTGTAGGCTCGCATTCATTGCAGCAAACAAAACGATAATCCAAAATAAAGCGACCCAAGAATCATCGCTTATAATACCC
>Ga0233444_10005057_pt1 | contig 12305 bp, 9 predicted proteins | sample SI_124_October20_6_FD_182792 | JGI IMG/M metagenome (GOLD analysis project Ga0233444, IMG submission 182792) | Seawater microbial communities from Saanich Inlet, British Columbia, Canada - SI_124_October2016_10_MG | ecosystem: Environmental > Aquatic > Marine > Inlet | place: Canada: British...
TTGTCCTAAAGCTAAAATTTATATAGATGCTTGGAAACCAGTAGATAAGGTTATAATATCCCATGCTCATGCAGACCATTCTAAATATGGTCATCAACACTATCTAACCCATCCTAATAGTCTTCCTATTGTAAAACATAGGTTGGGAAATATAAATATAGAAAGTAAAGAGTGGGGAGAGAAGTTTACTATCAATGGTGTACAATTTTCTTTACACCCAGCGGGACATATTATTGGTTCTTCTCAAGTACGGGTAGAATACAAAGGAGATGTTTGGGTATATAGTGGAGACTATAAAAGAGAAAATGATGGTATTTCAACGCCTTTTGAACTTGTTAAATGCAATACTTTTATAACTGAATGTACTTTCGGATTGCCTGCTTTTAATTGAAAAAAACAAGAGATTGTAATTAATGAGATTAATGACTTTTGGAAAGAATGTAAAGCTAATTATCAAACAGCAGTATTATTTGCTTACAGTTTAGGCAAAGCTCAACGTCTTATTGCCAATTTAAATCTTGAAATAGGAAAAATATATACCCATGGAGCAGTAGAAAATCTGAATGAGGTAATAAGAACCTATAAAAATTTGCCCAAAACTCATAGAATTACCAGAGAAACCAAAAAAGAAGATCTTATTGGTAATTTAGTAATTTCTCCACCTAGTACCCACGGGTCACCATGGTTAAAAAAAATGGTTCCATATGTTACTTCTTCATCTAGTGGATGGATGACTTTCAGAGGGGCTAGAAGAAGAAGAGCTATTGATAGAGGATTTGTATTATCAGATCATGTAGATTGGAAAGATTTGATTCAGACCATTGAAGATACTGAAGCAAAAAATATAGTATGTACCCATGGTTATAAAGATATTTTTTCTAAATATTTAAACGAGAATGGGTACAACTCTTTTATAGAAAACACCCCTTTTCAAGTGGAAGAAACAATTGAAAACAATGTTTGATTTTGCAGACTTAGTAGAACAGATTGATAAAACCAATAAAACCAATCTAAAAGTTAAAGCATTGGAGAAATTTTTTTCTAGTGCATCAGACCAAGATAAGGTTTGGGCAATTGCTTTATTTTCCTCTAAAAAACCTAAAAGATCTATCAAAACTTCCTACTTAAGAGCATATGCTGCACAAATGGCTAAAATTCCATTGTGGCTTTTTGAAGAAAGCTACCACATAGTTGGCGATTTGGCAGAAACTATTGCTCTTGTAGTTCCAGAATCTAAAGAAAGTGTTAAACCACCTACTTTAACACAATTAATAAAAGAAATAAAAGATTTAAAAAATTTAGATGAATTAAAGCAGCGTGAATATTTAATAAACAGATGGAAGCATTTAAACTACTATTCAAAATTTGTCTTTAACAAACTTATTACTGGTGGGTTCCGTATTGGAGTTAGTCAAAAGTTAATGACAAAATCCATAGCCAATGTTACTGGAATTGACCAAGATACAATTGCTTATCAAATCATGGGTGATTGGAATCCTGAAAATACTACTTATGAGCAATTAATTTTGTCACCTAGAAAGGAAGATTTTATTTATAAACCTTATCCTTTTTATTTAGCTAACCCTTTAGATCAAGATCTTGAAAAGTTAGGTTCATCTTCTCAGTGGGTTTATGAAAATAAGTGGGATGGAATAAGAGCTCAATTAATAAAGAGAAATGATGAAGTAATGATTTGGTCAAGGGGAGAAGAACTAATTAGTAAACAATTCCCCGAGCTTTTAGACATGGGTAATTTTTTAGATAATGGCACTGTTATCGATGGTGAAATACTTCCATTTAAAAATGGTAAAATTGGATCTTTTAATGATTTACAGAAAAGATTGGGGCGTAAAAATGTTGGAAAAAAAACTCTTGAAAATAGTCCTGTAATTTTAAAAGCTTACGATTTATTAGAATTAGATAATTCAGATATAAGAATTCAGAAATATATAGACAGAAGAAAATCTCTAGAAAAAATAGTTTTTTCTCTTAAAAATGAAAAACTTCAACTCTCTAGGTATTATTTTTTCAATAATTGGAAGGAAGTAGAAACAGCCCATTTTAATGCTCGTACTAATAAGAGTGAGGGCTTGATGATTAAAAATGTAAATGCATTTTATAAAGTTGGAAGAAAAAAAGGAGATTGGTGGAAGTGGAAGGTAGATCCACTAACCATTGATGCTGTTTTAACTTATGCGATGAGAGGACATGGTAGAAGAGCTAATTTATTTACAGACTATACTTTTGCTCTTTGGAAAACAAATAACAATGGGGATAGAGAGCTTGTTACTTTTGCCAAAGCTTATTCTGGTTTAACAGATAAGGAGTTTAAAAAAGTAGATGCTTTTATTAAGAAAAATACTTTGGAAAGATTTGGGCCAGTAAGAAGTGTACGAGCTAAATTAGTATTTGAAATAGCTTTTGAAGGAATTGCAAGTTCTTCTAGACATAAATCGGGTGTTGCTGTAAGATTTCCTAGGATTTTAAGGTGGAGACAAGACAAAACTATAAAAGATGCCAATTCTATTAACGATCTTAAAAGTTTAATTCATGAGTGACCACTCAAATTTTAAAAATTGGATCGTAAAATGGATGGATTCTAAAGATTGGAAACCACAAAAGTTTCAGTCTGAAGCATGGAAGGAAGTATTAATGGGGCAATCAGGTTTAATTAATGCCCCTATGGGATCTGGAAAAACACTTTCATTACTTCCCGCAATTCTTTGGCCTACTATTAATCATTCTAAAAAAACTAATCATTTAATTTGTTTATGGATAACTCCACTTAGGTCATTGTCCCAACAAATTAAGATTTCAATTGAAGAGTTTTTAACTGAAAATAATTTAAATCTCTCCGTAGGGGTTAGAAATGGGGATACTTCGGCTAAAGAAAGAAATAAGCAGCGTAATAAACTTCCTAATATTTTAGTTACTACTCCGGAAAGTTTACAATTAATAATTTCTTCAAAGGATTGGAAGAATAAATTTTCATTTCTTAATACTGTAGTAGTAGATGAATGGCATGAATTAATAGGTTCTAAAAGAGGGGTTCAGGTAGAATTATGTTTAGCTGCAATAAGGCATTTCAATACCAGCACTTCAATTTGGGGAATTTCTGCTACTATTGGAAATATTGAGCAAGCAAAAGATGTTTTATTGGGAAATTTTAAAAATGAAAATAATGGTGTTTTAATTAAATCTAACATCAAAAAAAAGATACAAGTTAAATCTATTGCACCGAAAGAAATAAAGCATATGCCTTGGAGAGGACACTTAGGAATCAATCTTACTCCACAATTAATACCAATCCTAAAAAAAAGTAAATCAACACTAATATTCACCAATACTAGATCTCAATGTGAATTGTGGTACCAGAAACTTCTTGAAAAAATGCCTGAATTAGCAGGGGATATGGCCATGCATCATGGAAGTATTGATAGAAATATTAGGCTTTGGGTAGAAGATGCTGTTAGAAATGAAAAATTAAAAGTAGTAGTTTGTACTTCAAGTTTAGACTTGGGAGTAGATTTTCACCCTGTAGAGTCTATTGTTCAAATTGGTGGTCCAAAGGGAGTTGCAAGATTTATACAAAGAGCTGGTAGAAGTGGACATAGACCTAAGGAAGTTAGTAAAATATATTTTTTACCAACACATGCTATTGAACTAATTGAGGCAGCAGCTTTAAATAAAGCAGTTAAAAAAGATTTTGTAGAGCAAAGAAATCCTTATTTGTTAAGTTTTGATGTTCTAATACAGTTTTTAGTTTCTTTAGCAGTTTCAGATGGATTCTTTCCAAAGCAGACCCTAAAATTTATTAAAAAAACTTATGCTTTTTCTAGGATAAATAACGAAGAATGGGAATGGATTTTAAGAAATATAACTGTAGGATCCCAAAGTTTACAAGCCTACGATGAATATAAAAGAGTAGATATTTTAGAAAATGGTCTTTTTAAGGTCAATAGTAGGAAAACTGCTATGCGACACAGGGTTCAAATTGGAACTATAGTTAGTGATGCACTTTTACAATTAAAATCTATAAATGGAAGAAGGCTTGGAAAAATAGAGGAGTGGTTTGTCTCTAAATTAAGTAAAGGCGAAGTTTTTTTATTTGGAGGACAATACTATAAAATTTTTCAAATTAAAAATATGGAAGTAATAGTAAAGAAATCTAAAGCTAAAAAAGGAAAGATTGTAAGTTGGATGGGAGGAAGAATGGGTTTTAGTTCTTATATGAGTGAATTGCTTAGAGACGAGTTATATGACTTAAATAAATCTTTATTTTCCAATACAGAAAACCCATTAAATTACCTTACAAAAAAACAACTTGAGTTTTCTGCAATTCCAAATTCTCATGAGTTTCTAATAGAATCTTTCAAAACAAAAGATGGCTTTCACACAATTTTTTATCCTTTTGAAGGGAGATTTATTCATGAAGCATTAAGTCATTTAATTGCTTATAGAATAAGTTTATTAAATCCAATAACTTTTTCTTTGGCTTATAATGATTATGGATTTGAGCTTTTAAGCGATGAGTTTTTAGATGTTCAGGATATTTTAGATAATAATTTATGGGACGATTCTTATTTGTTTCAGGATCTTAACGATAGCATTAACACATCAGAAATGGCAAGAAGAAAATTTAGAGATATAGCTGTTATTTCAGGTTTGGTTTTTACAGGGATGCCCAATAAAAGAAAAGGAAATAATGACTTACAGTCTGGAAGTCAATTACTTTTTGATGTTTTTAGGGATTATGAACCAGATAATTTACTTTATAAGCAATCGATTAACGAAACATTTGAATATCAGTTGGAGGAAGGTAGATTACGAGCAGCTTTGAAAAGAATTAAAAGTCAAAAACTAATTTGGAAACAGATTCCTAAACCATCTCCATTTTCATTTCCTATAATTACAGATCGAATGAGGGAAAATCTAAGCAGTGAAAAGTTTGAAGATCGAATTAAAAAAATGTTGGAAGAATACCAATGAAAAGTATAAAGAAAATAATTTATAACCAAACCCTTACTTTTGATTTTAGAAAAGTTGTTTTTTGGAAAGAAACTTCTTCTTTGATTTTAAGTGATGTTCATGTAGGAAAAATAACTCATTTTAGAAAAAATGGTATATCTATACCTTCTTTTCCTTCTTTCAACAATTTAGATGTTTTAAAGTCTGCTATTGAAGATTACAATCCTAAACAAGTGGTGTTTTTAGGGGATTTGTTTCACTCGGACTATAATTTAGAGTGGGAGGAATGGCTTACATTTTTTAAAACTTCCAAAATTACTTTCAAATTAATAATTGGAAACCACGACTCAATAAATTTTAAGATTAAAAATTTAAATATTTTAAAATATTGGAATATCTACCCTTTTTATTTTTCCCACTACCCTCTAGAAGAATCAAAAATATTTAATCTATGTGGTCATATTCATCCTTCATTTTTACTAAAAGGGAAAGGCAAACAAAAAATTAAACTTCCTTGCTTTTACATTTCTAAAAAAAATATAATTTTCCCATCTTTTGGGGAATTTACTGGAACCCATAATTTAAAGTTTGAAAACATTGACGATGAATTTATTTTAATATCTAAAAATGAGTTATTTTATTTAGATTCTTAAAGTTAATTTACCTGATTCACCATACTTAACCAATACTTTTGTCAGTGTTTTTTTATTTCATTGATTTTTCAATTTAATTACTGCAAACAATTCAAAATTTATATTTGAAAGTATATTAACAAATTGAAATTAAGTTCATTTAATATATTTAATGTATATTACATATATAAAGAGTTTATTTATTTTGTGTTTCTCTTTGTTCACTCATTTTGTTAAAAATAATTAAAACTGTAACATTATTTCTTAAAATGAGTTAAATTAGGTTGTAAATAAATATGAATAAAGGTCTTAATACATATAAGTTTATTTCTCGTCTTAAATTCCTAAGAATTATATTTTTATCCTTCCTACTTATTTTCACGGCTAATTATATGTCCAATGTTTTCATATCTTACCAAGACATTAGTTCAAATGCATACGAGATTTCAAAAGATTTTGAAAGTGAAAATACGGAAGAAAGAGAAAATGAGAGAGAAACGGAAAATGAATCCGAGATTGAGGATTATGATGAATTATACCTACTATCTTTTTCAAATTTAAATATTGATATTCATTTTAAAAAAGTTAATAATCTATACATTTTCTTTGAAAATTCTAATTTTAAAGAAGTAGATATTCCGCCACCTATCTGCTAATTAAATTTTAAGCTCTTCTCATTTACTGTGAAATCTTTCCGTTTTTTTAATTAGTAACCGTTGGTTGACCAACAAAAAATATTTCATCATGTTTAAAAATAAAATTAATATATCGTATTTTAAGAATGACTTACCGGCTGGTCTTGTAGTTTGGTTGGTAGCTTTACCACTTTGTTTAGGTATAGCTCAAGGTTCTGAAGCAGACCCATTTGCAGGTATAATCTCCGGAATTATAGGTGGTTTAGTAGTAACACTTTTTAGTGGGTCAAGATTTGGAGTTAGTGGCCCCGCAGCTGGTTTAATAACTATAGTTGTTGCTGCTATTCATGATCTTGGTTACGAAGCTTTTCTTTTGGCTGTTGTTTTGTCTGGTGTAATTCAATTTTTACTTGGTTTGTTCAGACTAGGGGTTGTAGGTTACTTTATTCCCACCTCAGTTATAAATGGAATGCTAGCAGCTATTGGTATAACTCTTATTCTTAAACAGATTCCTCACGCATTGGGAGTTGATAATGACCCTGAAGGTGAAATGGCATTCGATCAAGTTGACGGCGAAAATACATTTTCCGAAATCTTTTTAAGTTTTGATAGTCTTGCTTTAGGTGCTCTCTTAATTTTTCTAGTATCGATGATAATTCTTCTTATTTGGGAACTTCCAGCAGTGAAGAAAAATAGTAAATTAAAATTACTTCCTGCTTCTTTATTGGTGGTTGTTATTGGTTCTTTACTAAATCAACTTTTTGGATCAGTAGGTGGAAACTTTAGTGAGATGACTTTTTTAGGTTCTTCTCATTTAGTTAACCTACCAGATGCACTTACGACTAGAGATTATAAAAATTTATTAGTCACACCAGATTTTTCAATGGAAGCTTTTTCTAATAAAGAAATTTATGTTTATGCAGTTACTTTGGCTTTAGTTGCTAGTATTGAAACATTACTTTGTTTAGAAGCTACTGATAAATTAGACCCAGATAAGAATATATCACCAACGAATAAAGAGTTGAAGGCTCAAGGAATTGGCAACTTTTTATCAGGATTATTAGGTGGTCTGCCAATTACAATGGTAATCGTTAGAAGTTCTGCAAATATAAATGCAAATGCTAAATCTCCGATGTCAGCATTTTATCACGGTATGTTTTTACTTTTAGGTGTTTTTCTTTTTCCAACAGTCTTAGAATATATTCCTTTATCTTCTTTAGCAGCTATTTTAATCGTTATTGGGTTTAAGTTGATAAAGATTAAAAATGTTATCTCACAATTTAAAACTGATTGGGAAAATGGGTTGGTTATAGTAATTACAATAATTGCAGTATTACTTACTGATTTATTATCTGGTGTTGGTATTGGTTTTGTCTTAGCTATGTTTTTCTTATTAAGAAAAAATTATGAATTGGCTTTTATCTCTCACATCGACCGTGAAAATAACAAAGCAGTTATCTCTTTTGCACAAATTGTCTCTTTCCTTAATAAAGGTGCTCTTATGCAAACTTTGCAAGATATCCCAAATGGAAGTAAAGTTAAAATAAGTGCTAAAAAATGTCACACAATGAGTAATGAAATTCAAGAAGTTATAACAGATTTTAGAGATATTTCAAGTAAAAGAAATAATATAGATTTAGAACTAATTGGATTTGATAAGTTTCTTTCTAAAGATGATACCAGTTCCAATAAACGTTTCTTTTTAAACGCTACTACTATTTTAATTTTAAATAGATACCAAAATGAAATTAAATCTGCTTCCAGTGATGGTACTCTTTCCATTTACAATCAAATGCTTAAGGATATTTTCTTTGTAAATAATCTGTTTTATGATGACTATAAATCCTTTAGAAATTCTTTTTATTACAAAGGGACTATTCTTACTAAAAATACAAACCAATTGAAAAAAGAATTTAGCAAATTCTATAAAACAGTTGTTGATAATACTATTAGTAATGACGAGCTGTATCAGGAGTGGATGTCTTTAAGTAATGATGATCAAATTCAAAAGATAATTTCTTTTACCAATAATCAAATAAATTATTTTAATAATGAAAATAACTTGGAAAAAGATTATTTTAAATTTTGGCAAATAATTTACGAAAGCGTTAGTGAAATATCTGACTTTAGCAATAAACAGTTCAACGATTAAAACACGATTGACTTGGGGATTATCCCTGTAATCACTTCGTTTTTTAAGTTACCGATGCTATCAATTATTAGTAAAGTTCCATTTTGAACATAATCTTTAGCATCTGTCACATATAAATCTTTGTTATACGGGTCAATTGATAAATTATAGAACGTATTACCAGTATTTTCCCATATAATTTCTTGGACTGTGTCCTCTATGGAAGAGATTTTATAAACATGTTTATTAATAAAATATACCTGATTATCAAATAATTTCATTGATGAAGGATAACTCTGATTACTTTCTAAATTAAAATTTTTAATTTTTTGAAAAGTCTGTGTTTCTATTATTGAAATACTAGGATCTTCATTGTTGGCTACAGACCCTTGGGAAAGAACCCATAAGTCTCCTTTCATATCTTCTTTGATAGTTACTGGGTTTTTTCCTACACTGATGCTGTCTAGTATGGTATCATCATTAGAATTTATAACATATATCTGATCATTTGCCACATTACAAACATATACTTTCCCATTTTGCATTAATATATCTTCACACCAACCATTAACTAAAATTTCGTTTGTTGTGTTTTGGTAGGCGTTGTAAATATAAATACTGTTGGAGTAAAGGTCTGTAATATAATATTTGGAGTTATTTACTTTAATTATTTTTCGTGGGGATAACAAGTTATCTATTTGATATAAATACTCAAAAGTTTCATCATTTATAACTACAATTTTACCAGAATTATTGACTACTAAAAACAATTGATGGTCTATGTGAGAAATGCTATGAAGAACATCTCCCAGCAGATTTTGGTTAATATTTTGGTAAATATTGCTTGACGTTTCTCCACTATTTTTATTATACGAGGAGAGTGAAGAGTTTCCGTACTGAAAATTCCCCTCATTTCCAATAAGAACTAAACCATTTCCATTAATACTTAAATTATTAGAGTTATCCTCAGGGTTTAACTTTACACATGTAGAGCAAATTATAAATATGCCAAATAAAAGGAAATTAATAGATTTCTTCATTTTATTGTTTTAAGACAAATTTTCGAGTTATACTTTGGCTTGGTGTGGATATATTAAGAAGATAAATTCCATTTTTAAAAGATTGAACATCTATATTTTGTGTTGCTTCAAAATTGCATTTGTAATTTTTTCGAAAAATTATTCTACCTCTTAAATCAAATATTTCAGCTTTAAAAGCTGGTCTTTGCACACTATTTAAATCAAAAATAACCATACCATTTATTATTCTAAAGTTTTCTAAACTATTGTTAGTATTTTCTAAAACAATGTCCATAGGTCCTTGATTAATAACACCAACGGCATCTAAGTCAAATCCAGAAGAAGGAAATGGAGTAGGGAATGGGTCATTAATTTTATTTAAATATTGATCGTAATTGCAGAAATTAGAATCAATGGAGCCAATTACATCAATAATTTTCACATGAGATATAGAGTTTATATTAAGATTAGTTTCGTTTATTAATTCTTCTAAATCAAAAGGCGTCCCAAAATTTGCTCTGTACTTACCAGCTAAATTATTAATATTTGTAGGGTTTATTGCTCCAAAAGCATCAATTTGAATACTGTCTTGGGTAAAAGAAGTTGTTGGAAATCTAAAAAAATCTGTTCCATTACTACTTACTTCCACAAACCCAAGTTCTAGAAAAGTATCGCTAAATGCATTTTCAAAAATTGCGAAATCCCATCCAGGTCCATTTTCAATAAATCTATCAAAACTTAAAATAGCTTCTCCACCGTCGCCTAAACTAACTATTCCATTACCAGGAGCTCCAATTGCCATAGAACTGTCTCCAGCACTTGCTAAAGCGGATAATGGATTTGAGATGTCCTCTTGCCCAATAACAACTGAACATGCTGTTGCCCAATTAACAAAAATACTGCTATCCTTATGGATAGCTGTAGTTCCTTGTACTCCCGCTGCAGGAGCGAATTGAGCCAATACTGGAATTGTGAAAAATAACAGTAAATAAAATATTAAAGAATGCTTATATTTTAAGTAGTCTTTCATTAATTATACCATCTTTTGTTTCTATTTTCACAATATATTGACCTTTAACAAAGGAAGAGATATCTATTTGCTTTGGATTTTTCAATTTTTGGATTATTTCTTTTCCTAATATATCAAATATAGAAATCAAATATTCATCATTATTTTCAAGACTTTTTAAATTTATGAAATCAGAAGAAGGGTTTGGATATACTGAGAATTTATTTTCAGATATTGTAAATGTTGATAATGGATAATTGCCTACGTTATCTATACAGAAATAAGCAGGTGTATTCATTCCAAAAGCACCTACATCACTCGAACTTAAGTTAAATCCTATACTATCAAACTGTCCATTTGGTAATTCGACATACGACCAATCTTTTACAATGTAATCTAAACTACTATCGGCATGCGTGAAGTCTGCCAAGAAAAACTCTACACTATCAGAAATTGAACCATTAGAATATCCATAAATGTGTAATTTAAAGTAATCCTGGTCTGCGTTGGTGAATTTCTTTGCAAATGCATCCCCATCTCTCATACTATTTGCAGCATAGGTGCTATTAGTTATGTGAACACTTAAAGATCCTGTTTGATTGAACACAATAGTAGAATTTGATTTGCCGATTGCGTAATTAGAACTTGATCCCCAACCACTTCCAGCTTTTGCACTGTATTGATTGGTTGATCCTGAAGTAGTACTATCAGTCATATTAGAATAACTCCATCCAGAAGACCAGTAACCATATACAGCTCCATAAGTAGTATCGTAAGCATTGTGGAATTGATAATCTCCGGATGAAAAACTGCTGCCAAATATAGAGTTATTGTGCTGTCCAGATAAATCTGAACCATCCCAATAAGATTCTGAAGAAAGAGTAAGGTTTTCAAAGTCTGCAACATTTTGTTGAGCATTAAGGCTTCCAAATGCTATTGAGAGAATGATAAGTAGGTAATTTATTTTTTTCATTATTTATTTTTTATTTGTTTATTTTAATATTGATTCCTATTTCATGATTTATCAATGGCATAGGTCTATTCATAACCACTTGATAGTCGGTATTATACAAGTTGTTGATCTTGTAAAATATTTTTGCAGAATTATTTTTCAATTTAACTCTGAAACTTAAAAACAACCTTCCCAGATTAAATGAAGGAAGAAAGTTTTCATTATCTCTTGATGTAAATACGTATCCAGTATAATTATGTAAATAGGTAAAAGTGAATTCCTTATAACTTATTTGACTTTTAAATACCAGTTTGTAGTGAGGGGTATATATAAGTTGTTTGTCTTGGGAATTATTATTAGAGTTGTAAACTTCAATATTGGTGCTTAGATTATAAGCAGTTTTAAGAGTGAAATCATAAGTTATTTTTTTGTTTATAAAATGAACTTTAGAACTTGTTTCAAGTCCGCGATTCCATACTTTTTTAACATTCATTGGAGACCAAAAACTACCAGTTGGTTGCCAAAGTATCCAATTATCAATCCATCTTGAATACAGAGAAGGTTCAAATGAAAAAATTACTTTATTAATTTTCTTATTCCAAATTATTCCAATATCACTGGTATATCCTTCTTCAGGAACAAGATTTATATTCCCCCCAGGGTTCCAAAAAAGATCGTTGATAGTTGGAAATCTATATACTTTCCCAGCATTAAAATATAAATTGAAATGATTGTAAAATTCTCTTTTTAAGGAGTAAGAAAAGGTGAATGGTGAAAGATATTTTTTATCGAATAGCATACTAGTTGTTAGTAAATGTTTTAAGCGATACTTCGGATTGTTAATTTTAAAAGATCCAGTTATAGAGGTTCTATTTATTTCTGCAATATCTAAATAGTTGTTTCCACTAGAGCTAGCTAGGGAGTTGGTTAAGTTAATTTTTAAAATATTGAAGTTGTTA
>Ga0233444_10005060_pt1 | contig 12303 bp, 12 predicted proteins | sample SI_124_October20_6_FD_182792 | JGI IMG/M metagenome (GOLD analysis project Ga0233444, IMG submission 182792) | Seawater microbial communities from Saanich Inlet, British Columbia, Canada - SI_124_October2016_10_MG | ecosystem: Environmental > Aquatic > Marine > Inlet | place: Canada: British...
AAATCGACTGGCGCTGCTACAGCCCGCAAGAAATGTTCTACCTGTAGTTCTTGCAAATAAATAGATGAAGGCAGTGTCAAACGCCGATCAGAACGCCAGCAGAATCCACCATCGCATTCTCTGATAGAACGTTTAACCAGTAGTTCAGCAGACTTTCGAGTCAAAGGCCATCGACCACGCATGCGTATTTCCACAGCTTGTGTCAAACTGTGGTATAGCTTAGCTGGACGCACCTCCTGTTGTTCTTGTTTCCACCAATGAACTAACTGTAGTACTGCTGTATCGTGCCCACCGGTTAACGGACCTAGACCCTCAATTAGTACTAGGCCCGTTACCTGCTCAGGCACTATTGCTGCAATTAAGGGAGCAATACCCGCACCCATTGAATGCCCTAATAGTAGATATTTTTTTAAATCAAGCTGTTGTGTTAAATGCAAGATATCAATGGCGTAGTCCCAAATATTATAATTAACTCCAGGAGGGCGATGGAAACTATGCCCATGTCCTGCAAAATCAATACAATAAAGCTGTAGCCCCACTCCTTGCTCAAGCAACAATTCATGTAGGTATTGAGCCATCACTGCAAAACTAGCCCCGTTGTCTAGCCAACCATGTAGTGCAATACAAGTTGGGCTAGTTTGGGTAACCGTGCCGATACCCCAGTACTGGCTAGCCATTCTCCCTTGGGGTAAGGTTAATTCTAATTCTATTGGATCAATTGTGTGCATTAAGGCTACTTTGGATAATTCAGCTATACATGTCTAACCCATACTAACTGCATACCATCTGATTCTACCAGTGTTCCTGATAACAAAGCCATCGAAGCTGGATACATCGGTACGTGTGCTGGGTTTCCAGTAGGCATCAAAAATTGAATAAAGTGACTGATAAATGGTTGGTGGGTAACTAGCATCAACGCTGAAACAGGTTGATCTAGTAGCCACTTTTTCACAATATCACACTGACCTACTGGAGTTATCAGATCAAGCTTCGTTACATTCATTATCAAGCCTTGTTGCTGAGCACATTCACTCAGCAAATGAGCAGTTTGGTGAGTACGCTTATACGGACTAGTCAATATTTGACTAAAATCCTGCCATTTTAGTGGTACTTGAGCAGCTTGCTGTTGTACTTGTTCTTTTCATAATAGGGTTAGTGGGCGCTCCTGATCAGTTACTGACAGGTTACTGGCTTCACCGTGGCGCATCAATAATAAATGCATTAGGTGTCCTCATTAGTAGGCTGTTGAGGCTTTGGCCAGTCGGTAAAGGGGTAGGGTTTAGTTTCAGTTTGATGCGTTAAGAATTGATAACTTTGTAATATAAATGAACCCAGACCATTACTGAAGTTCATTAAGTCTGATTGACAGCGCCCAGTAAAAAGCTGGTGAATAAATTGTGTAAGAATCAATAACGCCATTACAGAAGTCGCTATTTTCACTAAAACCAAAAACAGTGCCATAAACAACAGCCTTAGCCAAAATGGTTCGGACATTAAATTTTTTTTCAAAGCTTGCATAATTTTAACTCCTCGGTTTATTGTATTGTTCTCATAGCATTAAGCAGATGTTGATCAGGCAGCAGATTATCCTCATTTTGTTAAAGAGTTAACGCAATAGTATGGTGATGGTATTTGCAGGATTTTTTTGCGATGTGAATGCAGTTCAATACAGCAATATGATCCAGTGATATTAACTCCATCTCAGTTTATCGAATCAATTGGTTTCATTGTGTTAGCGTACTTTTACAGAAACTAAAGCGATTCAGTAATTTAGGAAAAAGTTAAACAGGAATTATACGGTTTGGGTTAAATATCGCAAAATCAGTATATCATAATCATATACACTACAAACCCGAACTTGAAGTTTGGAGCCAATTAATCAGGTAATTGGTAATTATTTAGTTCCATATGAACATGCCAGTATCCATAAAATAATTTTATTAAAGTTAATTAATTCAATATTGCTTCTGAATAAAAAATTTAGATATGAATATCTAAATGACGGTAATGTGCTTGAAGAAATAAAACGTGCGGATAATGTACATTTTGAATAGAAAAAGCCGTAGATATTGAATTAGGTAAGTTACTAGATTCGTTTGTTTATTCAGAATACAACATTCTACTTATCTGCCTTAGTTATATAAAATAAAACTGGTTATAAAATATTGCTTGTGGCACCTTTAAACCAGTCCAGTTATTAGCAAATTAAGTAATTTAGCTAATAATAAGGTACATAGTAGGATAAATGGTTAACAGAGAGCAAAGGGCTCAACACCCACAAAGATATTAGTGATTGCTTGTCATATTCTTGGCTTGTCCAGACTGATTTCTTCATAAAATTGAATCTGAAATACATGGTTCCAGTCCCTTTACTGTTTGGCTAAACAATATAACTTCAGCGTTCAATAACGGATTTAGACGATGTTATGAGCTTGGCTAAGGTTAAAAGTGCCTGACATATCCCCATAATAGCCTTGAGTAAACTATGTAATATCTGCACATCTGGATTGATTACGCTACGGTCGCACGATGTGCGAGGTGATATTATGCATTTTGAAAAATTGACCCATCGACTGTAGGAAGCGATGAGAAATTTCCAGTCCCTGGCCCCATCCCTGGATCACCAATTTATTGAATCAGAGCATGTGCTGAGCGCTCTATTACAGCAATCATGTGGCTTAACTCAAGCACTTTTGTTGCAGACCAAAGCCAATGTAAAAGCCCTAAAAAAGGCTTTGCAAAAACGTTTGGATTCAATGGCTAAAGTGACTGATGCCAATTATAGCGATGTATACTTTTCCAATCGCTTGATCAGTGCTTTTAATCTAGCTGATAAGGCAGCCAGTAAGCGGGGGGATCAATATATCTCCAGTGAGTTGCTAGTACAGGCTTTAGCAGACGATAAAAAAGGTGTTGGGTTCTTGCTATTGGAACATGGTCTGCAAATTGCTCAATTGCAGGCAGCCATACAACAAGTTAGGGGTGCCGATAAAGTGGTAAGTCAGGATGTCGAAGATCAGCGGCAAGCATTAGATCGCTTTACTATTAACTTAACTGCTCAGGCAGAGGTGGGTAAGCTAGATCCAGTAATTGGCCGCGATGATGAGATCCGTCGTTCTATCCAGATACTGCAGCGCCGTACCAAAAATAACCCTGTAATGATTGGTGAGCCTGGCGTTGGCAAGACTGCTATTATCGAAGGTTTGGCACAACGTATTATCAATGGTGAGGTTCCTGAAGGTTTGTTGGGTAAGCAAGTACTTGCTTTAGATATGGAGAGCCTGATTGCGGGAGCTAAATATCGAGGTGAGTTTGAAGAACGTCTCAAAAGCTTACTTAATGAACTTAGCAAACAGGCAGGTAATATAATACTTTTTATTGATGAAATTCATACTATGGTCGGTGCTGGTAAATCTGATGGTGCTATGGATGCTGGTAAGATGCTTAAGCCTGCACTGGCTCGAGAGGAGCTACATTGTATAGGGGCCACCACTTTGGATGAGTATCGTCAATATATTGAAAAGGATACAGCATTGGAACGCCGTTTCCAGAAGGTGTTTATTGATGAGCCAAATGAGCAGGATGCAGTTGCTATATTGCGTGGCCTTAAGCAGCGTTATGAATTGCATCACGCAGTTGATATTACCGATGCTGCCATTATTGCTGTTACACGTTTGTCACAACGTTACATTACTGATCGGCAATTACCAGATAAAGCCATTGATCTGATTGATGACGCAGCGAGTCAGATCCGTATGGAAATGGACTCCAAACCAGAGGTAATGGATAAGCTTGAGCGACGTATGATTCAATTGAAAATTGAGCTTCAAGCCTTGTATAAAGAAACTGACCAAAATGCTACCAAACGATTAAAGCTAATTGAAGCTGAATTGGCTGGCTTAGACCAGGATTTTGCAGATCTAACAGAAATATGGAGTGTGGAAAAAGCCAGCTTAAATGGAGTTCAGAGAGTCAAAGAAGAGTTGGATCAGACACAACAAGAATTGGAAGTTGCTCGGCGAACTGCTGATCTAGCTGCTATGTCAAAACTTCAATATGGACGACTTCCATACCTGAAGCAGCAGGTGGGCTACGAAGCAGAAGGAATGGAAAAAACTTTGTTGTGGAGTTAGAGTAGGACAGGAAGAAATTACAGAAGTGGTGTCACGCTGGACTGGTATTCTAGTAAGCAATATGCTTGAGGAAGAACGTGACAGACTGCTACGTATGGAATCAGCGCTACAGCAACATGTCGTAGGGCAGGTCGAGGCAGTCAGCGCTGTAGCCAATGCAGTAAGTCGATCAAGGGTTGGGTTGTCTGATCCCAATCATCCTAATGGATCATTTTTATTCCTAGGTCCTACTGGCGTTGGTAAAACTGAGTTGTGCAAGGTGCTTGCAACCTTACTGTTTGATACTGAATTTGCTATGGTCAGACTTGATATGTCTGAATTTATGGAGAAAAATGCTGTTTCACGATTAATTGGTGCGCCTCCAGGTTATGTGGGCTATGAAGCAGGTGGCCATCTTACTTAAGCAGTTCGGCTACGTCCCTATGCCGTACTACTGCTAGATGAAGTAGAAAAGGCACATCCAGATGTCTTCAATATTTTGTTGCAGGTTCTGGAAGATGGTCGACTTACTGATGGACAGGGACGCACGGTTGATTTTTGCAATACAGTTATTGTGATGACTTCCAATATGGGATCTGATTTGATCCAGTCGATGACCGATATAGACCAATATGATTTTATGAGACAGCAGTTAATGCAGGTAGTGACTACCTGCTTGCGGCCTGAACTACTCAACCGGATTGATGAAGTTGTAGTATTCCATCCACTTGGCAAGGATGAATTGCGCGCTATTGTAACTATTCAATTACGCCATCTGACACAACGTTTGCAGGAGCATGAGCTACAGTTGTAACTGAGTCCTTCGGCAATTGATCTATTGGTGGAATCAGGTTTTGATCCAGTCTACGGAGCCCGCCATCTGAAGCGTACAATTCAACGGCAACTGGAAAATCCACTGGCCCAGCTATTGCTAGCGGGGTATTTTAGTAATGGGGACACTGTGCATGTGGTGACTCAGGGTAACCACCTTAGCCTTGATAGTTAAGATTGATTACCACTATCTTATGGGGAACAGCCCACTCATTGCCAGTTTGATTAATAGAGTGCCCGTTCATCCCTTACTATTTCACATAATAGAGCGAGGAATAGTCTATCGGCATCACTATGTTGGGCTGGTATCTTAATACTGGTCGTTTCAGAGATACGTTGTGCTATTTTGAGATCAGCATCTTCCTCATCCATAAACTCTCTGGTAATGGCTATTGAATCGGTTAGTATATCTGGTTCAATGGTGGCTTTTTTAATTAGCACTTTGAGTTCTTCAATTATTTTGTCACGGTTACGCAGCTCTAGATTAGACATTATCCTACATTCCGCAGTTACACTATTATTGTTTAATCCATTGTGTATGGAAGTTTAATAGATATTAAAAGTTTCTTTATTGTCACCAATGAGCAAACTCAGACTTCTTGTAACACTTTGTATTAGCTTCTCGGTCATCGTTGTTCTTTAACCAATGGTAGTTGCTGCTATCAGCACATAATGCGCTGAGCTTTTGGTCTGATCCTTTATTAAAGATCAATAATCAGCTATGGTTTTTATAACCACATTAATTGGCAGATAGCCAATGTACTTAATATACCACTATTATCTCGATAATCTGTAGTATTTTATGTTGACTTATGAAGTTCAATTTTTTTATGAAAAAATAAGCTGAATGTGTATCACTGGATGGCCTGAATTTTCCTGCATATTGCAACTGAAGGTTTTTATAGTCTGAAATATGTGGAAACTAAATGATAATTCAGCATTACTGCTGTCTAACATGACCTGTATAAGCTTATTTAAAGGGCTGTATTTTGACTTTAAGCTTGTTCTTTCGCTGTTGTTTCAGAGGTCTATGAGGATGTCTATAGAGCAACTTTAAATCGTGTAAAATTATGCGGTAAAGTCATAATTTTAGCGGCTTTTTTGGGTTGAATATCTAATTAAGGCATGTAAGAATAGATCGCTTAAATAAACTAATAAGTGAATTTGGTTGTCCTTGTCACAAACTTAATTCAAGCCATTTTATTTGCTTTGCAGCAAATAAGCTTAGGTTAGAAGCATTAGTTTATTTAGATTGACTAACATTATTATGCCTACGCAATGTCTTGCCAACCAGTCAAAAGCGTTGTTGGTAAATATTCTGTTACTTAATATTTAACGTGATGATAATCCAGTTACTATTGGTTGGAGTGGAGATGATATAGTGGAACTTCTTTCCGGCGCAGATATGTTGGTCCGCAGCCTACAGAATGAAAACGTAAAATACGTCTATGGCTATCCTGGAGGCGCAGTATTGCATATTTATGATGCATTGTTTCGACAGGATAAAATCAAGCATATTCTGGTACGGCATGAACAGGCAGCTACTCATATGGCTGATGCCTACGCTCGTGCTTCTGGTATCCCAGGAGTTGTTCTGGTTACCTCAGGACCTGGTGCCACTAATGCAGTTACAGGTATAGCCACAGCTTTTATGGATTCTATTCCTATGGTAGCGATATGTGGTCAGGTTGCCCATAACATGATTGGTGAAGATGCTTTTCAAGAAACAGATATGATGGGTGTTTCCCGACCAGTGGTTAAGCACAATATGTCGATTAAACACCCTAGCGAAATTCCTATGGCTGTTAAGAAAGCGTTTTACCTGGCTACGACGGGTCGCCCCGGACCAGTAGTGATTGACGTGCCCAAGGATATGACAACGCCTACAGATAAATTTAAATATGAATATCCTGCTGAAATCAGGATACGTTCTTATAACCCACCTAGCCGAGGACACAGTGGGCAGATCAAAAAGGCAGTAGAATTGATGTTAATGGCGAGTCGGCCAATAATATTGGTTGGTGGTGGTGTGATTGGTGGTCAAGCATCAGCAGAATTGACCCAGCTGGCTCAGAAACTGAATTTTCCGGTCACGACAACCTTAATGGGACTCGGGGGCTACCCTGCCACTGACCAGCAGTGCCTCGGAATGCCGGGTATGCACGGCAGTTATGAAGCTAACATGGCATTGCACCATTCCGACTTGATTCTCAATATTGGTGCGCGTTTTGATGACCGAGTGACTAATGCCACAGAGAAGTTTTGTCCGACAGCGCAGATTATTCATGTGGATATCGATGCATCATCAATATCTAAAACTATTGCTGCGGATATCCCCATTGTTGGTCCTGCAATGTTGGTATTAAAAGATATGCTAACCTTGCTTGCCAAATATAAGCAACAGCCCAATACACAAATGCTTACCACATGGTGGCAACAGATTAATCAATGGCGTAACCGCCACGGTGGTCGCTATGAAGTTAGCGGTAGTAGTGCAATTAAACCACAACAGGTCATTGAGACATTATACGAAGTCACTCGTGGCGAGGCCTATATTTGTTCTGATGTCGGCCAGCACCAGATGTTTGCTGCCCAGTATTACAAGTTTGATAAGCCCAATCGCTGGATTAATTCAGGAGGCTTAGGCACCATGGGTTTTGGTTTCCCTGCGGCTATGGGAGTCAAACTCAATTTCCCTGATGCGGAAGTGGTTTGTGTTACTGGAGAAGGTAGTTTCCAGATGAATTTGCAGGAGCTTTCCACCTGCAGTCAATTTGATCTGCCGGTTAAAATAGTCAACTTGAATAACCAGTCACTAGGTATGGTGCGTCAATGGCAGGATATGAACTATGAAAGCCGTCACTCACAATCCTATATGCAGTCCCTGCCAGATTTTGTTAAGTTGGTAGAAGCTTACGGACATGTGGCTATAAAAGTAGAACGTATGGAGGATATGAAACCAGCCATGGAAGCAGCCCTTGCCATGCATGATCGACTGGTCTTTCTTGATATTTATGTTGATCCGAAGGAACATGTATATCCCATGTTGGTGCCTAAAGCTTCTATGCGTGACATGTGGCTAAGCAAGACGGAGAAAGTATGATGCGGCATATCATAGCGGTCTTGATGGAGAATGAATCTGGGGCCTTGTCGCGAGTGGTTGGACTATTTTCACAACGCAACTTTAATATTGAAACACTCAATGTTGCTCCTACCGAAGATCCGACCTTGTCACGGTTGACCGTGACAACCATTGGTAGTGATCAGGTTATTGAACAAATTACCAAACAGCTTAACAAGTTAATTGAAGTGGTAAAGTTGGTTGACTTGACCGAAGGTGATCATATTACAAGAGAACTGATGCTGGTTAAAATCAGGGCTATGGGTCAGCGTCGAGAAGAAGTTAAGCGATTAGTAGATATTTTCCGTGGCCAAATTATTGACTTAACCAACAGTGCCTATACTGTTCAGATGGTTGGTGATCAGCAGAAACTAGATGCTTTTATCGAAATTGTCGGCGAAGCTTATGTGATGGAGGTGGTTCGTAGCGGTGTATGTGGCATTGCTCGTAGTGATAAGACGTTATCTATTTAGCAAGGCAGCAATGTCATATCAATCAGTAACGATTTACAGTCATTGAGTTCATGGATTGTTTGAGCTCTAATTACAGCAGGGGAAAATCATGCAAGTGTATTATGACAAAGACTGCAATTTGTCTGTTCTTCAACATAAGAAGGTAACTATTGTAGGGTACGGATCACAAGGTCATGCCCATGCTAATAACCTAAAAGATTCTGGGATAGATGTTACTGTGGGTTTACGCCATGGTTCATCTTCCTGGGTCAAAGCAGAAAACTCTGGTTTGGTAGTCAAGTTGGTCAGTGAAGCTGTCGCCTCAGCTGATGTGGTGATGATACTGACACCAGATGAACATCAAAAAGCAGTCTACTATGCCAGTATCGAGCCCAATATAAAACAGGGTGCTGCTTTGGCCTTTGCTCATGGGTTCAATATACATTTCGAGCAGATTCAGCCACGAGCTGATCTTGACGTGATCATGATTGCTCCCAAAGGGCCAGGTCATACAGTACGCGCCACTTATACCCAAGGTGGTGGTGTTCCCAGCCTGGTTGCAATATATCAGGATGCTACTGGAACGGCTAAAGATATTGCTATGGCTTATGCTTCAGCTAACGGAGCTGGTCGTGCAGGAATTATCGAAACCAATTTTCGCGAAGAAACCGAAACTGATCTCTTTGGAGAGCAGGCAGTATTATGTGGTGGTGCTACGGCACTGGTGACAGCGGGTTTTGAAACTCTAGTGGAAGCAGGCTATGCCCCAGAAATGGCTTATTTTGAATGTCTGCACGAGTTGAAATTAATTGTTGACTTGATGTATGAAGGGGGCATTGCTGATATGCGTTACTCCATTTCCAATACGGCTGAGTATGGTGATCTTGTAACTGGCCCCCGCATTGTTACAAACGAGACCAAAAAGACAATGCAACGGATTTTGACAGAAATCCAAAATGGTGAGTTCGCGCGTGACTTTATTATGGAAAATCAAGCTGGACAACCTACCTTGTTGGCCAAGCGCCGCATATCTGGAGAACATCAAATAGAGGTGGTTGGAGCCAAGCTGCGTGCTATGATGCCCTGGATTGAAGCTAATAAAATGGTTGATAAATCTCAGAATTAGCACAGGCTATGCATAAACTTTCTTGTTGACGCTAGGTATATAGGTACAGTATGCGTAATGTCCCACGCAGTGGCCTGAGTTTGTCAGAGCTATAAACTATAGTGCTCATGCCATTTAAGGGCATGGTGGATGAATAAAATCTATCGAATGGTCATATAAGTATTAATTAGGCAGGATACGATCTTTATATCACAATGGCAAGTTAGGGTAATGTTGGCTTCATTACCCTAAATATGTCTGCTATACAGAGTTAATTGCTATGGAATCATTATTATCGCCATCAATGCTACGCCAGAAAATTAGGCAAAATCAGTTTTCTAGTAATACATCTGGTTATTGTTCTGGCTATGTACAAGCAAATTTGTGCATTCTACCACAGCAACAAGCTCATGAATTCTTACAGTTCTGTCAACTTAATCCCAAACCATGTCCCTTGATTGGTATGTCCGCTACCCCGGGTGATTACCAAATTCCCAGTTTAGGCAAGGATATTGATCTGCGCACCGATGTCCCGCAATATCGTATCTTTGAACATGGGCGTCCTATTGCTCAGGTGTGCGATATCCGAGATTACTGGCGCAATGATTTGGTGGCATTTGTGCTAGGCTGTTCATTCTCATTTGAAGAAGCTTTGCTGGCCGATGGCCTAGAAGTGCGCAATCTTACTGAAGGGGTCAATGTTCCTATGTATCGCAGTAGTATCCAGTGTCAACCAGCTGGAACTTTCAGTGGTAACATGGTGGTTAGTATGCGACCTTTCAAGGCTGCAGATGCTATCCGGGCCATCCAGATTTGCAGCCGGTTCCCGGCAGTACACGGCGCTCCTGTTCACTTTGGTGACAGTGCTGAAATTGGTATTCGGCATCTAAATCAACCTGATTTTGGTGATGCCGTTACTATTCGAGCCAAAGAACACCCAGTATTCTGGGCTTGTGGAGTAACCCCGCAAGTAGCGGTAGAACAATCTAAGCCACCTTTTTGTATTACTCATGCACCAGGTGCTATGCTGGTTACTGATCAACTAAATAGCCGTCTGGCCATAATGTAATCGAATCAGGTAAATTAATCATGTTGCTCAACTGTGACCTAGGAGAAAGCTATGGTGCTTGGACCATGGGACATGATGCCCGAGCCATGGTCCATATTGATCAAGCCAACATTGCTTGTGGTTTCCATGCAGGTGATCCACTGGTCATGCAAAACACACTGGCACTGGCCAGCACCCATGCGGTTATGATCGGTGCTCATCCTGCGTATCCTGATTTGGTTGGTTTTGGTCGCCGTTCGCTCAATTGCTCAGTAGCTGAGCTCTCAGCTATGATAACCTATCAAATTGCTGCACTTGATGGCATGGCTCAAAGCATGGAGTTACAGTTGAATTACGTTAAGCCCCATGGTGCTTTGTATAACGATATGATGGCCTGTGAGAAAATTCGTGCAATCATCATGCAAACAGTGTCAACCTATTGGCGTCCATTGCGATTAATGCTTCAAGCTACTCCGGAAGCAAGTAAACATCAGACTGAGGCAGATCAATATGGCATCCAGTTGTGGTATGAGGCATTTGCTGATCGATGCTACACCGATGATGGTAAGTTGATGCCACGTAGCTGCACTGGAGCTGTGCATAGCCATGATCAGATGATGGCTCAGGTTAAGCAGCTGGTGCAAGATGGCAGCATTACCACCAACTCTGGGAGAATCCTATCCCTTCAGGTCGATACATTGTGTGTTCATGGCGATAATGATGCTGGTATTTCAGCTATAAAGGCCATTCGTCAATGCTTGCAATAAATAACCCTGATTGAATAAGGATGTCATGCATCTTATTATTGGCATTTAACTAAGCATATCATCAGTTTTATTTCACTGGGGGTGTTGATGATGATACGTGTTCTTGCAGCATTATCAATTAGCGCAAACTAAGGCGTTAGTCCGGGAGGTGTAGGATGAATGTGGCAATAGCAGGTGAAAACAGCTTTATTGTTTACTTTGCTAATCAAGCTAGCCCAATTATATCGGCTCAAATTGACCTGACAATACAAGCAGTCTCAGAAAGGTTGGGTCCAGCGATAATCGATCTGATTCCCTCCTATACTTCATTACTGGTTATCTACGATCTGGATCAGGTAGATCACTTTTGGGTTCGAAAACAGCTTTATGCGGCCATCAATCAACCAGAGAAAATAACGCCTGTCAGTTCTGCAAGCACCGAACTGCCAGTTTATTACAGTTGTGAATCAGGCCCGGACCTTGAGCTTATTGCTACACGGTCTAAACTATCTATTGAAGCAGTTATTGATTTGCACCAACAATGCTGCTACCAGGTTTATGCTATTGGCTTTGCCCCGGGTTTTGCTTATCTTGGAGAAGTGGACCCGCGTATTGCTACTCCACGTTTGAGTACGCCAAGACTAAAAGTTCCCCAAGGTGCAGTTGCCATTGCTGATCGTCAAACTGCTGTCTATCCAGCCATGTCTCCCGGTGGCTGGAACCTAATTGGCCTGTGTCCCCTAAAACTATTTAATCCAACAGCAAATCCACCCATGCTGATAAAGGTGGGTGACCAAGTTCGCTTTAGAGCTATTGGCAAGGCAGAGTTTCTGCATCTGGGCGGCGCATTGTCTGATAACTTATTTGGCCACAGTGGTGTGATATGAG
>Ga0233444_10005066_pt1 | contig 12296 bp, 13 predicted proteins | sample SI_124_October20_6_FD_182792 | JGI IMG/M metagenome (GOLD analysis project Ga0233444, IMG submission 182792) | Seawater microbial communities from Saanich Inlet, British Columbia, Canada - SI_124_October2016_10_MG | ecosystem: Environmental > Aquatic > Marine > Inlet | place: Canada: British...
GCGCGCGTCGTTCGGGACGAGCGTGGGCGCGTTGGCCGTGAAGATGGCGGCGCTCAGCGCGGCGAACACGGGGCCGGCGTCGAGGCACGCCTGGCGGTGGTTCGTGTCGGTGCCGCACCACGCGCTCACCGTGCGGCACGCGTCCTTGGCGTCGCCCGTGTCGATCGCGGCCAGCACCACGCGCACGAGATCCGGCGAGAGGCCCGGCAACGTCGCGCGCAAGGCCTCCACGCGTCGGCGCACGTTGCGCTCCCACGGCTCCCCCTCCGGCTCCTCCGGCTCTCCCTCCACGTTCATCGCCTCCATGCCCGTGGGGCATGGCCCGTGCCGGAGGTTGCACAGCGCGGGCAGCATGCGGTTGCCCGGCCGCTCGCTCGCTCTTACCACTGAGTATGTTCGCCGCGGTTTATTGCCGACACGCCTACGACTGCTTCACCCTGAACAGGTGCTTGTGCGTCTTTAGGATCGCGTTGCAGTCGGCACGCACGCGCCCAGCGAAGCGGCCCGACGAATTCACCGTCGTGCCCTGGCGCAGCAGGTAGACGGCCACCACATCGTGCTGCCGTATCGAGTCGCCCATGTGCAGGTTGCGCGCCTGCGCCTCCTCGAGACTGGCCAGCGTCGTCGTCATGTCGATCGGCAGGTCCTTGTCCTCGCAGGGCGACATGAGCCGCCCACCGCAGCTGGCAACGCCCATCACCACGTCCTTGGTGTACGCGAGGTCCATCTTCGGGTCCTCGACGTTGAAGGGGATGCGGATGCCGCCTCCACCTCGCCCGCTCGCGGGCTTGTCGTGCGTGCACCGGAACTCCACCTTGAGGCACTTCATGCAGATCCCGGGGAAGCGCGCCGACTCGGTGACGGTCTCGGCGCCGCAGTGGCGCCTGCACTTGCCATCCACGAGCGGGCAGCCGCAAAACTCCATCCGGAACTCCAGCCGCTTGAACGGCTCCTTGGGCGCGCTCGCGCGGTGCAGGCCGCACACGCAGCCACCACTCGCGCGATGCAGCGAGCCCTTGACGAGCGTGTGGTGCTCGGTGATCGGCCCGTTCTCGATGCGGTGGGCCGTGACGCAGTCGAAGTACAGCGCGCGCGAGAAGTGCTTCGCCGTGGCCGAGACCACCGCGTGCAACCGGAACACGTCTTGCGCGAGCAGCGCCACCGCCTCGGTGTACCAGGCGGGCAAGATCCAGAACGAGCCGTCCTTGAGCTTGACCTCGCGGCTCGTGGTGCAGGGGCCGGCCGCCACCTGCCGCTGCCCCTTGGCCGCCTCGTCAAAGAGCGCCGCCAACCGCGGCACGTCCGCCTCCGGCAGCACCGCCTCGAGCAGCTTCTTGTCGTTCCGCGTCGAGGTCAGAAGCACGACCATGCGCCGAGGGTCGCGGTTTCTGCGAAGCGCGAGCGCGCCGCCCCCCGGAAAGGACGCGACAATCTCCGCGGCGCCGCGCTCCGTCGGGTCCAGCCGTCGCGCCACCTCGTTCGTGCCGCGCACCGGCGTGCACTGCCTCCGATGCTCCCACGACAGCTTGTCGGCCGCCTCACAAAAGAGCACGTCGAACTGGCGGATCTTGTACACCAGCTGCAGCCCGTGGCCGCTCGCGAGCCGCGCGCGGCACTGGTCCCGGTTCGCGTCGTCGATGTACTTGCCCACCGAATCGATGCTGTGCGGCTGCATGAGGCCCGGGTGGCCCACGAGCGCACCAAAGCTATGCAAGAGGGAGGCGAGCATGCGCAGCACCTCCGGGGAACACCGGACGACCCCTTCCAATTGTGACCTTTCCATGGCAACGTGCAGCAACGACGGCATGCGCACACCCTGACAATCACACAACGGCCCGCGGCCACCCACACACACGCGCGCGCGCGCACGCAGACTTTACAAGTGCAGATTCAGGCTGCTAGCGCGGTGATATTCGCGCGGGGGTCGAACTGCGACTTGCCGCGAAACCACATCTGCTCGTTGTACTCGGGGAGGCCCAGGTAGGCCACCTTGCGCAGCCTCTTCACGTCCTCCGCGATGATCTTTGGGACCGAAGGGATGCACAGGGCAACCTGTCCTGGCATTTTGCCGGGCACGACCGTGAGCGCGTTGTTCGCGTAGGCAACGCGCCCGGTCACGGGCACGGGCGAGCCGTGGGGCGACCGGCCCAGCTTGGGAAAGTCGCTCCTCTTCCACTGCTGGGGCAGCCGAGGAAGATCGGGATCGGCAAAGGCCCGCTCTTGCACGCGCTCCTCCTCAGCAAACGCCTCGGTGTCCCGAAAGCGGCGGTCGGCCTCGGCGCGCTCGCTGCGTTTCAGGCTGCGGTACTCCTTGCTGCCCTTGATCGGCGACGGCGGCATCGGCGGCAAGGGCGCCATCGGCGGCATGAGCCAGAACGGCGCCGTGCTGCTGTTCGATGACGTCAAGCGCGCGCACCAATAGTCGGCGATGTTCATGATGGACTCGAGCCTTGCTTCGTTGAGCGGCCTCGCCACGGAAAGGGCCTCCAGGCCATTGGCGATCTTCTGCTCGACGTAGAGCAGGCACGCGCCACAAGCGCCTTCCCCCTCCAGATCGACGGTCTTGAAGACCGCGTACAGCGCCAAGAGGATCTCTGCAAGGTGCTTGGCGCACGCCAGGTTTGAGACCCGTGGCCCCTTGGTGGGATGTTCCATCTGCACCCAGGACGGCAGCGGTATGCTGCATTGGGCCTCCCTCGCGTCCTCCTCCGAGTACACCCTTGCCCAATGGTCGATGCTCAAGATGAGGTCGAGGTCGCGATCCTCCACGATGCAGAGCACGCGCAGCTCGTTGGGAGCAAGGACCTGGATGTCCGTGAGCGTGCAGTGTCCGTGGCGGCAGCGCGGCGAGGCCGCCGCCTCGCACACGGCCAACCACTTGGCGATTTGTATCGGAATGTGCGTCGTCGAGGAAATTGTAAAGTACACGGTTGTCATGGCCGTTGTTCTGAACGGCGACGGCCCTCTTGTGGTTGTAATGAACGACGGAACGACTAGCGAGCCGTTTTCAACAATCGGCGACGTAGATGCAGAACAGGGCCAACGCGAAATTTGTTAACAGTACCCAGACCCGCGGCCCCATCCACACACGCGGCCGACGCCATGCCACCACACACACGCACACACACTAGCCTGCGCAATGTTGCAAATAGTTGGTGACCATTCACAGCCGCCGCTCTCCCGAGCCAGGGTTGCTCGCGCGGATTCACCCCACCATTTCGGCAACTGCCTGGGCCATCGCCCCGGCCCCATTGACGACGTCGCCGGCGGCGTCGAGGGCGGCGCCGCCGGCGAGGGCGGCGCCCGCAGCGCCGAGGGCGCCGCGGGCCACGTTGCGGGAGCCCGAGGCGCGGCCCACACCGCGCCCGCCGCCGCTTGTCGCCTCGGTCCAGCCGTCCTTGCTCAGCTGCATGTTCACGGGATTTTCGGGCGAGCGACGGTGGGCCTCGAAGCGCTGCTTCACGGTGTTCTCGGGGTTGTTGAACGAGCGGCACAGCCGGTCCGCGCTGAACCACGAGACGTTCACGTTGATGTTCATCGCGGCGGAGTGGGGCGCCGATCTTATGCCGAGCTGGTTCCCCGCGGGCATGGCCGCGCGCGACGCGGCCGTGTCGAGCACGTTCCCGATCTGCCATCCTCCCACTATGTACTCGCCCACCTCGTTCGAGAGGGTGAGGCCCATGCGCGACGCGCCCAGGAGGCGCCTTCGCTTGCCGTCCGCGTCGCTGAACTGGTTGCCCTTGCTCTTGTACGTGGAAAAGTTGATCATCTGCGAGGACGTCGACACCATCACGCGGAAGTTGGCGAGCACCGTGTTCTCCTGCGTGCCCGCAAAGGCCGCCTGTTGCTTGTTCTTGAACGCCTCCTCGTCCAGCGGCTGCGCCAGGTACTTGGCCCTCAGCACCTGGTAGTCGCGCACGTCGTCCGTGCTCTCGATGCCGTTTTCCATGAGGCTCGCGATGGTCATGCCGCTCTGCCGACCGCCCTTGCCGTCCACGGCGTCGACCGAGGCGGTGATGTCCGTGAGCTTGGCGGTGTCGAACCAGACGTCGGCCACCAGCACAACGAACACCTTGTCGAGCGGCAGCACCTCAAGGGAGCGCTCCCCCGTCCACGCGGTGCCGACCGCGGGGCCTTGCACCCTAATATTGTAGAGCTGGCCATCCCTGGCCTCCAGGTACTCGTCCGACAACTTGTCGGAGGGGTCGTTGGCGCCCTTGGAAAGCACGATGCCGTCCGGTCGCCAGTCGGTCAGCCCGCGCTCGAGAAACTTGGACTCGAGCAGCGAGAAGGCCACCTCGTCGCCAAGGTTGCGCGACACCGAAAACGGCTGCGCGGTGTACTGCTCCTCGATTTCGGCGTCCGGGTTGAAGACCTGCGGCAGGTTGTCGCGCGTGCAGTTGACCAGCTCGGTGCGGGTGCCCTTGCCCTTGAGAAAGGGGCCAAAGTCGCGCGCAAAGATGCCCTGGTAATTCTCCAGCGCAACATTGGCGTCCGACCCCTCCAGGCCCATCTGCTTCGTGACGTCCGGCATCTTGAGCATGGAGGCGTCGGCCGGGAGGTTTGCGCGACCCGGACGATTCTCGGGAATGTTGGCCAGCTCCGCCTCTTTCATCGAGGCCTTCAGGGAGCCGTAGGGGCCAGAGCTTTCGATGTCGTGGCCGTTGAGGTTGGCGTTGTTTGCAAAGAAGTTGCCCACGCCCTCGCTCAGCTTGATCGTCGCGCCCGCGAGTACCTGCTTGAAGTACTCGTTCAGGTACTCGATGGAGCACAGCTGCTGGAAGCGCTCGGTGCCGGGCATGCCGGGCATGATCGACGGCTGGTAGCCGACGTTGTACGCGGGGACGCCGGGCGCCTGCTCGTACCCCACGAGCAGCGGCCGCGGCGGCTTGTTCTGGCCGCGCAGGCCCAGGATGAAGGCGATGGTCGTGGCGCGCAGGTCCTCCGTCTCCTTGCGGATGACCGTCTTCCCCAGCTCGTCCTTGCCGATGAGCTTGTTGCTGTTGTTGAGCGGGACCAACCTGCACAAGGGCCAGGGGCGCAATTTGTAACGCGGCAGCGCGCGCAAGCATGGAGCGTGTGCAAGGGAGGGGGGGAGGGGGGCCGATTCGTCTGGAGGACCTCGCGTAGGGAATCCCAATGTTACTCGTCGAGTTGTTGAGGGCCGACTTGATCTGGCCCGGGTTGACGCCGGCCACGGGCGCGCCGACGCGCGTGTTCGCAGAGCCGATCGCCCCACCCACGCCCGGGGGGGAAAGGTTGCGCTGCTGGGCACCGCCCGCAAACGCATCGTTCGACGCTCCAACGCCGCGGCTCGACATGGCGCGGTTCCCAACTCTTTGCTCGGAATCAACCTTCGCGCTCACTAACTCGTTAGCGCGCCTGGTGTTATGATTTTCTGCTCAACCCCTCACGCTGTCACTCGCTCCAACCACGGCCGCAGCGTGTCGCACAGAATGTTTTGCGCGGCGGCCTCATACTTGCAAAAGTCGCACGTGAGCACCCGGTTGGCGTACGCGGCGCTTATCCGGTGGAGCGGAAGGCGCCGTTCGTGCAGCAGGTTGAGCACGATGTTGGCCACGCTGACCACGCTCAGGTAGCACACAAAGGGCACCTCCAACCGCTCGGGCGAGATGCGCAGGCGCTCCTCGCCCGCAAATATGCGCAGGTGCGCAGGGGCCTGCAGCAAGGCGCCGTCGACGACGGGCCCCACGGCGAGGCCGCACCAGCAGCGATTGGCCGCATTCGTGGAGCGCAGCCACGCGATGCGCCGGCAGTGCCAGAGCAGCGAGTGCACCAGGTCGTCGTGCGTGAGCACGAGCAGCGCGTGGATGCGACCAACGCGCGCGTCGTCAAGCTCCCCGCCGTGCAGCCAGCTGTGCGTCTCCACGATGCTCCGCAGCTGCCGCTCCTCGCCCATCCGCACCGCGGCCGCCTTCAGCCCCCTGCGCTGGTTGCTGACCAGGAAAGTCCGCATGCGCTCGATCACGTCCTTGCCGATCCTGGCCGACTCCTTGCTGAACCGACGGAGGCAGTCGATCACCACGGTGCACGCGCGCTCCAAGGACTCGAGGTGGGCGCTCTCAAGTTGCACCGTGTCGCGTCGACACTTTTCGATGTACGACACGCACACGCCGCGCGCTTGCTGCGCTGTGGCCGTTCGGTCCAGGACGCGACAGCTCTCGAGCGTGAGCACGTTGGCCACGCGGGTGAGAAACGCGTTCACGTTTGTCGCCGCATCGTCCACGCCGCCCCACCCGCTCTCGTGCTGGCCGACCACCGCTGCGTGCAGGTCCTGCAGGAAGTGGTGGAAGGACCGAAACATGCCATTCTCCACGGACTCGCGCGTCTTCTGCGTCAGCCGAATCGGAAAGCGCAACGGCGCGAGCGACTCGCCCTTGGCGCGCATGTCCGCCGCGTACTGCTCGATCCTGGCGCACACGTTTGCGTACGAGGTGTGCAGCGCGCGCTGCTCGCAAATGAACGTCGCCTCGTTTCGCTGCACCTCGGAGCCACACTCCTCGATCCGGGCCAAGGCCGCATCGTACGCGGCCTCCTCGCAGTGCGCAAGGCGAATCGACAGCATGTGCTGGAGCAGGCCGCGCCGTTTGGCACCCATAACACGCGCGCACGGGTTAGCGTCCTCCGCGTGTCGTGTGGCCACAAGTCGCAAATCGCGATTGTCGCGATTGTCGCGATTGTCGCGAATCGGAACGTGCCGCGTCACAATTGCGCGATCCAATTGTGAGGCGCGTGCACGGGCCGCGCTCGATGGGGCGCCATAGAGTGCGCGCGCATCGGTGGTCGCATTTGTAAAGAGTTTGGCGCAGCTATTGTTACAAAACGCACGTTACACCCGTCGCGCCCGGCCAGCGAGCTCACGGGCGCTTCTTCGTGGCGGTGGCTTCCGCGAGCAGCGTGAGCTCGCGGCTGCTGGCGGCGATGATCTTCATGATGGCCTCGGCGTTGTGCTTGTCGAGCGACTGCTCGCCCGTCTCCTGGTCGCGGCGCAGCAGCTGCATCTCGAGCGTCTTGCGCATCGCCGAGAGCGTGCGGATGTTCTCGTAGCGCTGCATGCGCGAGTCGACCGAGTGCAGCTGGAAGTGCGCGCGGATCTCCTTCCAGTCTGCGCGCAAGAAGCGGGCCAGCGTGCGCGCGGAAGGGCGAACGGGCAAAAGGGCAAAAGGGCGCACCCCACGGCGGCACGTCGACGCCCTCCTCCTCGGCCGGCTCGGCCACCTTGGTCTTGTACACGAGCCCGGCCATCTTGTACAGCGCAATCTCGCTCATGGAGCTCATGTTCTTGGCGATGAAGTCGACGACGGGCTGGATCTTGGCGGGGAGCGCGCACCCGACGCACGTGACCCCCGTGATGGGAAAGGCGCGCTCGTGGCGGGCGCGCACGACGCTCGACGTGACCGACGCGCCGTCGTCGCTCTCCGCCGCCGAGCCGCACGGGCGGCAGGCCCTCTTCTTGGACGCGCCGCCAAAGGCCGCGCCCGCCACGTCGACGCTCGCCGAGCTGTCGGCGCCATCGCGGTCCGAGTCGTCGTCCTCCGCATCCTCGCCTTCGTCGTCGTACTCGCGCACGTGCCGCTTGCGCTTCGCTTTGCCCCCTCGCTCCTTTTTCCCGCCGCGATCGCTCGCCGTGCTCGAGGCGCCGTCCAGGTCGCCGCGTCCTCGAATCTCCAGCTCCATCATGGAGATGGGGCCGAACATGGACGTGCCGACCTTGGCCTTCGCCGCAGCGCGCGCTGCGGCTCCCCCCCCGCCGTGTCCGGCCGCCGCGGCCCAAACGGGGTGCTGCGGCGGTGCGGCCCCGGCATTTGTCTGCGGCAAGTCGTTTGCCCCCACGGCCTCGCCGGCCGGGTCGGGCGGCGCGGATTCGTTGTCGCTGTTGTCGGACATGGTGGGTGCAGCCAAGGGATCTCACCTTTATACACAAACAGCACGGACCTAATACACATCTTAGCGACAAGGCGCGGTTCATCTTAGCATGACCGGCGGAATTGAGACGCTCCTCTCCGCAGACGCCCTCGCGTCGCGCTCCTCCTGGTCCCAGTAGTCGCCGCGGCCCCGCCAGCACGGCATCAGGCAGCAGCACCAGTACGCGATGCACTCGCGCCCGTTGCGGCTTCCCACGACCCCCTCGTTGCGCAAGGTGTACGAGTAGTGGTAGATGCTGTAGCACGAGCAGCAGAGGAAGAGGCTGAGCGCCGCCAGAAAGTAGACCCACGCCGCGTCGAGCAGCTCGCGGTCGGGCGGCGGCGGCGGGGGCGGTGGAGACGGGTACGTGCCCGAGGCGCCCATCCACGGCGCGAGGGGAGGCGGTGGCGGGTAGTGGCAGTCCGAGTCGCAGTTGGTGGTGGGATGCAGGTCGCAGCTCAGCGTCCAGTCGCCCGTGGAGTCCTGCTCGTCGCAGTGTCGGTCGTGTCCTGCGTCGCACGACTGCTTGCACGGCTCGTCGTTCTCCGCCAACGCTCGGCCGAGCGGCGTCTCGATCGCGCGCTCGAGCGAGAACCCCAAGACGAGCGGAAGCAGGTACATGCGGTTTCCTTCTTGTTTGAGCTTTGGCGCGCGGGGGTTATCAGAACCGGCTATCGTGTTCCACGTACTTGATGCCCGGTGGCAGCTGCGTGATCCCCAGGATGCGTACGGGCGTGAGCACGAGCGACGCAAAGTAAAAGCACAGGGCAATGAAGACGATGGCGACGCACCCTTGGCACGCGCCCGACAGGCAAGACAGGGCGCATTGCGTCCCGCACGACTTTTTTGCCATCGCGCACCAAAGGCGGGTTGGTGACGGCCCTTTTACTGTACGCACCTCTGCATCGCTAAATGGTTTTATCAAATAGCGCAACATTAATAGGCACATGCCCCGTCTAGGGTAGAGGGCACGCGCATCGCGCACCATGGACTGGGACGACTTTGATCTGGGGGACTATGCGGATGACGCCCGGAGCGCGCTTGCGCGCAGGTTTCGACGGCCGCAAGGGTCCTCGTCCAATGGCCGATCGAGCGCGCCGAGCGCGCCGAGCGCGCCGAGCGCGCCGAGCGCGCCCGCCGCGACCGCGCGCCAGACGCGCCGCGGTGGGGGAGGCGGCGGTGGCGCCGCCGCCAGCAGCATCGGCGGCGGCGGGAGCTTTGGTGGATTGGGCGTGGACAAGCTCAACAAGCTGGGACAGGCGGTCGAGAGCCGCATGGGTGGCGCGATCTCCTCCGCAGGCTTTGGACGAACGGCCAAGAAGTTCCAGGGCGCCGTTCGCCAGGCCACAATGGGCATAGTGGCAGCGTGGGGACAGCTCTACCTCTTCATCATCGTGCTGCTGCTGCTCTTCATAGTGCACCAGGTGCGATCGCTCGCCCCTCGGCCGCCGTTGACGCGCGCGCTGACCCACTTGCGTGGTTTTGGCAGTTGTTTGTTTGGATCGACGAGGACCCCGACATCGCCTTTGAGCGCGCGGCGCTGCTGTTTGACGTCGCCGAAATCACCTGGGACATGTCACGCATCCTGTGGAATGGCGCCGTGGACGTCTTCAACGCGGGCGTAATCCCGGTCTGGAACACGGCCACGTACTACCTGGTCGAGCCGGCGGTGGTGCTGTTGCTCGAGGTCTTCTCGCTCATTTTCATGAAGCAGCACTGGGAGGGCCTCATCTCCGAGAACGACTTCCCGTACAATGGGCTCGACTGCACGGCCAACGCGGAGTCGGCGTCGTGGTGCGGCCGGTACGGCTTCTACAAGGCGGAGCTGGAAGCTCCGGAGCGCGCACCGGTCTTTGCGGACGAGAGCGAATCGTTTGCGCGGCGCATGATGCTCGAGCTGCCCGACAACTACACGTACACGTTCGGTTTGGAGACCGCGCGCCGGCTGCAGGAGCAGAGCGGCGGCGGCTTTGCGGCGCCCTCGTTCTCCAACGCAGCGCTCACCTCGGCGCTCAACGAGGCGGCCGTTTTCATCATCACGATGGTGCCCTCGCTGCTCGACGTGGTCTTTGGCATTCTTGGCGACATCATCAAGACGAGCTTCTCCGTGCTCATGGACGCGCTCTTTATGGTGCTCAAGAGCGTCATGATGGTGCTCAAGATGCTCTTGAAGAGCGGCATGCTGACGACCGTGGTGACCATCGGCGTGGACTTTGCGATCATCGTGACACCCGCAACCCCAACACGCGCGCACGCCCGCCTGCGTCCCCTGACTGCCACGCGCCGTGCTTGCGCAGTTCCTCACCGAGATTGCGCTGCCCCTGCTCTTTGCGGCCATCGACGCGCTCATGTGCCTCCTGGACTACTTCAAGCCGAGCGGCTGGAACGACCAGCTGGAGTGCCGCGCCGCGCGCTTGAATGCACCCGCCACGCCTGCGCAACCTCCTCCTCCCCCCTTGCGCCCACCCCTTACCCGTTTCTGCGCGCGCAGGTGCATCGAGGAGACGTGCTTCACGGGTCCCGACGCTGCCGCCGACCTGCTCGTCTTCTTCTCAATGCCCATCATCATCGGCCGCTTCACGGCCATCATGGACGCGACGCTCAACTCTCGCTCGGGCAAGCGCTTCTTTACGGCGCCCAAGTCGGGCGCCGTGAGCAGCAAGGGCCGCACGCGCGATCCCGAAACGGGCCAAACGCTCAACAACAACGAGCCCGAGAGCGCAGGCATGGGCAACCCCATGTACGAGTTCGACTTTGCGGGCGCGTGGGACGACTTCTCGTCCACGACCGCCGCCGACGAGTGCGCCAAGTGCTTCGTTTGCAAGGTGATTGTTTGGCCACGCGCCCACCCCCGCTTGGCCGCACGCAGCACCGGTCCCGCACCGCTTGCGTTGCGCTGCGCGCAGGTCCCCGAGCTGCGCATCCTCTGGTGGTTTATCGCCTCCATCGGCTCGCTTGTCTCGCCGTCCAACTTTGCCATGTACGCGGGCAACGTGACCGACAACTGCCAGACCCAGGGCCAGTGGTACATAGACGCGTGTGGCTCGTGGGGGACCGAGCTGCTGCCGTACGGACAGTGGAAGCGCGGCAGGTACACCGCGGGCATTGCGCAGATCGACACCAACATCTTCGACTCGTACGCGGCAGTGATCATCGACCTGAACGAGCGCCTGGGCGCCGGGCGCGACCCCTTTTTTGCGCAGTACGTGCAGGCGGCGCACCAGTGGCAGTCGGTCGACCCGCAGAATATGGAGGAGCGCGCGCTCGCCTTCGTCTACCACTCGTAAAACACACACGCATCGAACCCAAACTCAAACTTTAGCACATCGCCCTTCAGTCCATTCACGGGGCTCTGCGGCTTTCCACAGGTGTCGCAACATGCGCCACGAGGCCCAGGAAAACTCCCTTACGTACGACCAGCCGCAAAAGTACCAGGACCTGGACGCCAACTCGGTCGCGCGCACCTCGTCGCAATTCCTCTACGACACGTGAGTGCCGCCGTGCAACGCTCATGCGCGCGCGAGCACGCACGCACGCACCGCCGCACACGCCACGCGCCGTCCTTGTGGCAGGTGCCGCCGCTTCAAGTACGAGATCTTCACGCCCGGCGGTCGTTGGATGCACAACGTGGGCTATCAGTTCATGGCGTGCGGCGAGGACAAGGTGTCGTGCAAGAAGAAGAAGATCACGTGCCTGAACACGTGCGGCGGCTCCGACGGCGCCGAGTACAAGCACGACTTTGCCACCATCGTGAGCAGCACCGAGCTGAGCCAGTTTGTGCTCGGCGAGGGCTTCGACACGCAGGCGGCCGCCGACTGCACCGTGCGCTCCTACACCTTCAAGGTGCCCATCTTCCGCGGCGGCGACTCGTTTGCCACCTTTGCGGCGCGCATGCGCGTCAGAAGCGGGATGACGGCCATCTCGACGGAGTTCTGCAACGCCAACGCGCTCAGCTGCGGCGTCATCCAGAACGTGCTCGAGAAGGCGCCCGGGCTCGTCTTCGTCAACGGCGCCTTCCGGCACAAGTACTCGCTCGTGCCGCCCTCGCCGCCACCCTCGCCCTCGGCGCCCCCCCGCCTCTTCGCGTACGCGCCGCGCCCGCCCATGCCGCCGCCGCCGCCCGGCACGCCGCCGCCGTACTACGCGGTGCGTAGCAGCGATTGGAACCCGCACACGCCTCGCACGCCTCGCACGCGCACCGCGCGCACCACGCGCTCCCCCGACCTCACCCCAGGACGCCGAGCCGTGCCTGCCGCTGCCGCGCCTCACCGACTACGGCCTGGACATCACGACCGACGCGGTCGACGGCGCCGAGACCGAGGAGCGCGCGAGCTGCCTCTTCGCGCGCCGCGTCTTGGGTGCGGTTGAGC
>Ga0233444_10005068_pt1 | contig 12288 bp, 8 predicted proteins | sample SI_124_October20_6_FD_182792 | JGI IMG/M metagenome (GOLD analysis project Ga0233444, IMG submission 182792) | Seawater microbial communities from Saanich Inlet, British Columbia, Canada - SI_124_October2016_10_MG | ecosystem: Environmental > Aquatic > Marine > Inlet | place: Canada: British...
TTGGTTAGTTGTGAGTTGAGCATAAACGACTTGTTCATATTCCATCTAAATTTTATTTGGTCTTTATTAGTAGATATAAAATCTGTCCCGTTGATTAAAAGATTTTTATTGGCAAATAATTGAGTAGCTAGTTCAACACTGTATTTGGAACTTGAACGGTTAAAAAACAAACTATTTCTAAGGCTATTGGACATTTGCTGAATTATAGGATTATCTGCATTTACCAATGGATTTAATAAAGTTTGTAAATCTAAATCATTGGTCTTTTTATGGGTATTAACTGCAGTTTGATTATAAAATTTGTTTAAGAACTTTTCTACCATTGTTTTTCCATCAATAATCCTTTTAAAATCTATATTTAAATTCTGATTGTATTGAAAGCTGTAAATCTTGACATAGTTATTGTTAGGTGTAAATACTCTTATATAAGTTGCCTGATCACTAAATGCTGCTATTTCAAATTCATTAAGTTCTTTTATTCCATTGTCGTTGTAATCGTTCCATGTATATACCCCTTGACCAGCTGGAACTTCAATATAAATAAACTCTTTTTGTAGTTCTAATCCAGATCCAATTTCTAAAAATGAATTGGTATTTATTCCTCCGTTTAAAAGTTTTAAATTATAATTTAGTCTACTTGCTAAGGAATTCTCTGGAAGAATACTTGTTAAACTTGAATCTGCTCGAAGCATTCTGTAAGCTAAGGAGTAGTTGAGATTAAAGTTTTTTCTAGATCTAATGCCTACCATTAGACCTGGGCTAATTGCTTTTGTAGCTTTTTTGAGAATAGACCTGTCTTTAAACCAATCGTATCTTTCTTGGTAAAAAAATTGAATTCTATTTTTTGTAGAGTCGTAATTTTCTATATAAACTTTCCAATCGTAAAAACGGTAACTATTGTTGTTCAAGGTATCTGCAATGAAAAATTTATTATTTTCATTAATATCTTTAAATCCTAATTTGAATCCTTTAATTGGAATAAATAAATCTGTTTTATGTCTTAAGAAACTGGTATTAAATTGCCCATCAGAATTCATTAAGCTACCATCAAAATTAAGGTTAACTTTTTTGTCCCATTTGATTTTAAAATCATTTTTATAACCATTAAATTCATCTCTGATAAAGTAGGAGTTTAATTGGTACTGAAATAGACCATTTTCTAAATGTTTTAAATTAATTTTTGCAGAACTAAGCAGCTGATCTTTTGTAGTGATTAGATTCTGAATATTCCAATTTCTTTCAAACTCAACCTCTCTAAACCTTTCTATTCGTCTGTAATCTTTAGATATACTCTCAATTCGATATTGTTGATTCAACTCCCATTTTTCTTTTAAAGTATTTTTATTTTCAAAATTTACAAGTCCTGCAAATCCAATATTATCTTCATTATTAATACTTGAAAAAGTATTTAAATCCATATTTGAAGTGCTTAACTCATAACTCAAAGAATTCCCACTCCAAATCGTCTTGCCCCCAACACTTATTATTTGTCTTTTTTTGGGAGTTACTAGTTTTTTAATTGGGCTGTAATCACCGTTTTTAATTATTGATCCAAATGAAATAGTATCTGGTGCAATCCATTCAAATACCTTTCCAAGAGCATTGTTTTCTTTTATTTTATAGTTTCCATTTCCCTGTCCTACATTGCTAAAAGTTAACATATATACTGCCTGTTGCTCATTAGTAGAATATTGATAAACTTCATAACCTAGTGAATCTAATTTTTGGTACAAGTTGGTTGCTTGGTTAAAATCTACACTATCAATTCCAGAGCCAATGGCCAAATCAATATTATCGCCAATATTTTCTAAAGTTTGTCTGTCCAATAGATCAAAATCTAATTGAAGAGGTTGGTTTTTACTATCCTGTTCCCCATATCCATGGATGTAAAATGAAGAGTTGTTTTTTTTGATAGTGGTAGAAGATTGAAGTAAAGATCTTGCATAATTTTTATCGCTGTACTGGAATTCTACAATTATTCTTTTGTCTTTATTAATTAATGTGTTGGCAGTAAAACTAATTTCTGATGTATTGTAGTCAATTATATAATCATTGTTTTGACCTCTTTTGAGAAGTACACCGTCTATATACACATTTTCAGTACCACTTAAAATTATTATAAAACTTTCATTTTCATTCCCATATAATCTATAAGGTCCTTGATTGCCTTCAATACCTTGAATAACATTTCTTCCAAATTTACCTTTGCTAATTGAAGCGCTATTTTCAACATCTATCTCAATATTACTATTTCCAATAATTTTATTTTTTAAATGAATCCCTTGTCCTCTCTTATGGTATTTTAAAAAGTAACTGTCTTTGTTTTTAATCCAGAAGTCCCCTGCAGTTAATTTCCATTTTTGATCTGAAACTTCTATGAAAACCTTGTCAAAATCTTGTAGTTGCTGTGTATTTCCTTGAGGTTGAATAGGAATGTTATCATCGGTAACAGATGCTAATATTTTCATGGTTGGTGAAATCATCCCCGAAAGCTGTAGATTAAGATTTGAATTGAGCGAGAAGTCTTGGTTGTTCCCAACCATAAGTCCTCGTGAAATACTCCCTGTTCTATTTAGCTTAGTACCTTGAAATAGGTTGTTGGAATTAACAGTGTTTATAATATTCAGCGATGGATGATATTGCTTTTGTTCAATGGTTCTATTTAATGAAATAGGGTGCTTGTAATATTTTTTACTAAAGTCAATTAATAATGGATGGTAATTGAAAATTAAGGTATCGTATGGAATGTCTAAAAAAACAACCAAACCTTTATAGGGTAAAAGTTTGTAATCCAAACTTACAGACTCTTTGTTGTTATTTAAAATTTGAAATGTTCTTGGATTGACTGAAAATGTATCGATAACAATAGTGTCTTTTCCCACATATTTTTTGGAAAATAGTGATTTGTAGTCAAAACTCTGGCAGTAATCTATATTATAGACTATACAAAGAATAAAAGCCAATATTTTGTTATTAATCATGGTGGTTTCAATAAAAGCCAAATGGTTCTTTTGATATGAAAACGTAAGATAAATAGATTTGTTTTTAAGTGTTTAATTTAAAGTTCATTTTTCTCTTTTTTCAAAAGCATTTTTAAGAGAAGGTTGTTTATAAGTATAACTAATGGATGAATTTTTTATCCAATTTGGAGTCATTTTTGTTATATATATAAAATCAATGATTAAAAACCTTCTTTCCATACTCTTAACAACAATTATTTTTTTTCAGAGCTGTGTTCCAGCAAGAAAATTTGAGGAAATTTCTCAAAAGCAAGAAGTTTGTGCAGTTGAACTTAAAACCCTTAAAACCCTTAAAACTGAACTTCAAACTGAAAATACAGAATTAGAATCACAAAACGACCAACTTAACAGACTAACAAAACGTTTAATTAAAGATACCACCATGTTGGGTAAATCTTTAAGAATGAAAGAAAAGCAATACGATAAAATTGACTTACTTAACAAACGAATTCAAGATCAATTAGAACTTTTACAAAAAGGTCAGTCTGTTGAGAAACAGCGTTTAATGTTGGATTTAGAAAAAAGAAAGTCAGATTTACTAACTCTAGAAGATAAACTAAGAGACTTTGAAATTGACTTAAATAATAAAAAAGCACAACTTGAGGCTTTGTCTTTAGAACTTCAAAAAAGAGAAAAAAGAGTAAATGAGTTGGAGCAGATTATTGCTAATAAAGATGCTATTGTACGAGCTTTGAAAGAAAAAGTTGCTAATGCCTTACTTGGATTTAGAGACAAGGGTCTTTCTGTTGTAGAGAAGGATGGGAAAGTTTACGTAAGTATGGATGCAAAACTTTTATTTGCTTCTGGAAGCACTAAAGTTGATGCTGAGGGAATTAAAGCGCTTAAAGAGTTGGCTAAAGTTCTAGAAGACCAACAAGACCTAGAAATTTTAGTAGAAGGACATACCGATAGCGATAAAATGAAATCCAATTCTCACCCTGTAGATAATTGGGAATTAAGCGTGCTTAGAGCAACATCTGTGGTAAAAATAATGTTAGAAAATAGTAAAATGGATCCAACTACTGTTAGTGCCTCCGGAAGAAGTCAATACATTCCGATTGACATTAAGGAAAAAGCAAAAAACAGAAGAATTGAAGTAGTTCTAATTCCTAAACTAGACGAATTGTTTGAAATCATAAACAATTAAAAGTTTTTATTTTTTGTAAAAATTCATTTCTTCTACGTATTTATAAACTTCCGGGGTAAGTAAGTATCTAACGTCTTTCTTTTCTAAAATTGCTTTTCTTATAAAGCTGGAGGATATTTTCATTACGGGAGCTTTGCATCTTATAACTTTTGAGTCATCCACTGGACTTTCTAAGTTGTTTTTATCAAGTTTTTCTTGTTCAGTTAAAACTCTTGGATAAACATATAAATGATGGTGTTTTAAGATTTCTTCGTGGTTTTTCCATTTTTTGAAAGATCTAAGATTGTCTTCTCCCATAATCAGGTTAAATTCATGTTCAGAATATTTTTCTTTTAGATGCGTCAATGTATTTATTGTATAAGATGGAATTGGTAAATTAAACTCTTCATTACATGCTTTTAATTTAGGGTTTTGCTCAATTGCAATTCTCACTAAATTAAGTCGATGGTAATCTTCTAGTAAAGATTCTTTTTTCTTTAAAGGGTTTAGTGGACTGACTACAAACCAAACTTCATCCAAATTAGTGTAGCCAACCATATAATTAGAAATTATTAAATGACCTACATGGATAGGATTAAAAGTGCCAAAATACAAACCAACTTTTTTCATTTTATTTCAAAAATTTCTCAACTGTTTCAATTATATTTTTGGTGGAAATATCTATCTCGTCGTTGACAATTATTTTGTCAAATTTATCTATAGATTTCATTTCTTCAAAAGATTTTTCTAATCTATTTTTAATAGATTTTCTATCCTCTGTATTTCTTTTTTTTAGTCTTTCGCTTAAAACTTCCATGCTTGGAGGTTTTATAAAAATGGATATTGAATTTCCCTTAAAATATTGTTTTAAAGAAACACCTCCAATTACATCGACATCAAAAACTACGTGTTTTTTTTGTTTCCATATTCTTTCAATTTCTTTTTTAAGTGTTCCATAAAAATTCCCTTCATAAACTTCCTCCCATTCTATAAAATCCTGTGCCTTTATTTTTTCTTTAAATTCTTCAATGGATAAGAAATAATAATCTTTTTTATCTTCTTCTACATTTCGAGGAGCTCTACTACATGCAGAAATGGAAAATAAAAGAGGAAGTTTTGCCTCTAATAGCTTATTGACAAGGGTAGTTTTTCCTGCTCCAGAAGGTGCTGAAATAATAACCGCTTTACCTTGGAAATTATTGGGCGAATTCATAAGATGTTTAAAACTTGTTCTTTGATTTTTTCTAGTTCATCTTTCATTTCAACTACTATTTTTTGAATTGATAGGTGGTGTGCTTTAGAACCAAGAGTATTGATTTCTCTTCCCATCTCTTGGGTAATAAAACCAAGTTTCTTTCCAGAATTCATTTCTTTAAGTGTTTCCATAAAATGGATACAATGTTCTTTTAACCTTACTTTTTCTTCTGTTAGGTCTAGTTTCTCAGCATAATAGATAAGTTCCTGTTCCAATCTTTTTTCGTCTATTTGAGATTTCAAATTTAGCTCTTCAACAGACCGCAACAACTTCTGCTTTACTTTGGGAAGTCTTTCCTTTTCGAAGGGATTTATTTTTGTAAGGTTATCTAGAATAGAATTCACATAATTTAAAAGCTCTTTTCGTAGAGATTCTCCCTCTTTTTTACGAAAACTATTTAGGTCCTTACAGGCTTCTTTTACAGCATTTATTAAGATTTCATTACTTTGTTTATCAACAGTTTCTTTTTGGTGTTGAATTACTTCAGGAAGTTTTAAAGCATAACCCATAAAATCCTTATCATTCTGGTCATTTAGTTCTGTAGATATTTTCTTTAATTGATTGTAATAATTTTTTAGTTGTTCTTTATTAATGGTGATTCTACTACTAGAATTTATTTTTTCATAGTGAATAGCAAGTTCTACTTTTCCTCTTTTTAGATCGTTCTTTATTGTAGACCTCAATGAAGAATCAATTTCTTTAAATACTGAAGGTATTTTTAATGTTAGGTCTAAAAACTTACTATTTAGAGACCGTATTTCTATATTAATATGAAGGTGACCAATGGTAACTTCAGACTTGCCAAAACCGGTCATTGAATGTGTCATAAAATCTTATTTACTCCAAAAGTAATCAATTGATTTTATTAGTATTTATACTTACTAAATAAACACCTCCAAAAATCATAAGAGAACATAAGACACTTACAAAATCTATTTCTTCTCTTCCGCTCAAAATAGCGATAATGGAAGTTAAAACAGGTTGTAGATAAATGTATGTACTTACTACAGTTGGGCTTACGTATTTAATTCCATAAATATTAAATAGATAGCATAGATAAGTGGTGAATAAAATAACAAAACCTATTTTCATAATGATATTACTGCCCATGTCCCAGTTAACTTCATCAATCTCATATATTCCAAATGGAATTACGCCAATTAGTCCAAATGTAAATACCCATTTTGCAACAGTAATTGGGCTGTATTTACTCATTAACGGTTTTACCAATATTAGATAGAGTCCAAAACTAGTAGCGTTTAAGAAAATTAATAAATCACCCAATAAGCCGCTATTTCCAGCTCCAGACTTATTTTGAAATATTATTGTAATGGATCCTGCCAAACCAATTAATACACCAACAACCTTAGTAAGTCGTAATTTCTCTTTTAAAATAATAACAGAAAGAACACTCACAATAATTGGACTTGTCACCATAATAATAGACGCATGAATGGTAGATGTTAGTTCTAGTCCATTAAAAAACATCAATTGATTTGCTGTTACTCCAAACAACCCGCAAAGTGCAAATTTAATCATATCAGACTTAGATATTTCCTCATAAAAAAACAATGATGTTATCCAAAAAAGAAAAGTTGCGCCAATGCCTCTAAAAAGAATAAAAGTAAATGGTGGAACATATCCTCCATTCATAACATCTTTAGCAAAACCATAGTTTATAGCATAAATTAAATTAGCTCCTAAAATAGCAAGATGTGCAAAAAGTAGTTTTTTCTTCAAAGTATATACAACATTTTTTTTTTGAATTTATTAAATAATTAGATTTGTATCATCATCCTAAAAATTTAAAATGAAATTCAATACTAAAGTAATCCATGCAGGTGTTCACCCTGATGTTTCAACTGGAGCAATTATGACTCCAATTTATCAAACTTCTACGTATGTTCAAGATGAAATTGGTGTTCATAAAGGTTTTGAATATTCTAGAACTGGGAATCCAACTAGACAAGCATTAGAAAATAATTTAGCGGCTATAGAGGGCGGAAAGTACGGAGCTTGTTTTGGAAGTGGTCTTGCGGCAATTGACGCTGTTGTAAAAATGTTAAACCCAGGAGACGAAGTAATTTCTACGAACGATCTTTATGGTGGTTCTTACAGGATTTTCACTACTATTTTTGAAAAGTATGGAATTAAATTTCATTTTGTAAATATGTTGGATGTACAAAATATAGAAGAAAAAATTAATGACAATACTAAGCTTATATGGGCAGAAACTCCAACCAATCCAATGATGAATATTATAGACGTTAAGAAAGTTTGTGATTTGGCCCATGAAAATAATATTATGGTAGGGGTAGATAATACTTTTGCGACTCCTTATTTGCAGAATCCATTAGCGCTTGGAGCAGATGTGGTAATGCATTCAGTTACAAAATATTTAGGTGGACATTCGGATGTTATTATGGGAGCTTTGGTTACAAATGACGATAAAATTGCAGAAGAAATTTACAGGATTCAAAACTCCAGCGGTGCTGTCTGTGGTCCTATGGATTCTTTTTTGGTTCTAAGAGGAATCAAAACCCTTCACCTTAGAATGCAAAGACACTGTGAAAATGGTGAAAAAATTGCTCACTTTTTAAATGATCATTCGCTAATAGATACTGTTTACTGGCCAGGTTTAAAGTCTCATACTAATCATGAAGTAGCTAAAAGTCAGATGAAAGACTTTGGTGGAATGATTTCTTTTAATTTAGTTGGTGATGATTTAGAGATGGCAAAGAAAGTAGTGAGCAAAACAGAATTGTTTACATTAGCAGAATCTTTAGGGGGCGTAGAATCGCTAATTGGTCATCCTTCAACAATGACACATGCATCCATTCCAAAAGAGGAAAGAATGAAGTCTGGTGTTGTAGATTCACTTATAAGGTTAAGTGTTGGGATTGAAGATGTTGAAGATTTAATTAATGATTTAGAAAATGCTCTGAGGGTTTAAAAACATAATAATGAAAATAATTTTATCAAGTATATTTTTTCTGTTTCAAGTTTCACTGTTTTCTCAAGCTACAGATGCCAAAACTATTGACCATGCTAATTGTAGAGATGGTGAAAATGTAGAATATTGTAAGACCCATAAATTAATGAATAAGCTAAAAAAAGACCAAGAAGCTTATCAACAATTTTTAGAAAATCAATTAGAACTAAAAAAGATTGAAAATCAAATTCCTAACAATCCTCCAAACAGAGTGATTTATACAATCCCCTTGGTATTTCATGTATTACACAATGGCGGTGTGGAAAATATTTCGCGTCAGCAAATCGAGGATGCTGTGGCAATTCTAAATAGAGATTTTAGATTGCAAAATGCAGATGCCAATAATGTTCAGTCTACTTTTTCCGGTATGCCTGCAGATATAGAAGTAGAATTTAAGTTGGCAACAAAAGCTCCTAATGGACAATGTTTTAGTGGCATTACTAGAACTTTAAGTCCTTTAACTAATAGTGGGGCAAATGGCCAAAACCAAATCTCTGCAATAATTTCTGGAAATGATATTTACAATGGAACGTGGCCAGGAAATAAATATTTAAATATTATGGTGGTTAATGATGCTGATGGAGCTGCAGGATATACAACTACTCCAAATAATGGATGGACATCTTCCACTATGGGTAATGGAATATGGGTTCTTCATGATTATGTTGGCTCGATAGGAACTTCAGATGCCTATTCTAGTAGGACATTAACACATGAAGTAGGTCATTGGTTAAATTTAGAGCATTTGTGGGGGCCAAATAACAATCCCGGAACTGGGTCAAGTTGTTCCTCTGACGATTATGTGGACGATACTCCAAGATGTATTGGTGTAACTTCTTGTAATTTAAATTCTAATACTTGTTCTAACGATGTTATTGATGGTTACTGGACATCTGATGTGGTTGATAATGTTGAGAATTACATGGAATATTCTTATTGTAATAAAATGTTTACTAATGGTCAAAAAAACAGAATGCGAGCAACTTTAATGAGTGGTATTGGAGGAAGAAGTAATGTTGTCTCTACATCTAATCAAACAGCAACAGGTCTAAATACTACATCAACATTATGTGCTGTGGATATTAGAGTAGAAAGAGATTTGGTTTGTGGTGGAGATAATATTCAATTTTTTGATGAATCCTACAATAATATCACTTCATGGAATTGGACTTTTCCAAATGGTTCCCCAAGTTCTTCAATTCAACAAAATCCTATTATTTCATATAGCGGTTCTGGTTCGTTTGATGTTACTCTTGAAGTGACAGATGCAATTGGAAATACGATGACCCAGACTTTCCAAAATTTTATTTCAGTAATTGGAAATCCAGGCTATCCGCCACCAATTTACGAAGGGTTTGAAAATATATCTTCTATACCAAATAACGATTGGACAGTTTATAATCCAAATGGTCCAGGATTTGAGGTGGTTTCTTCAGCTTTTCATACAGGTTTGCAGAGTGTAAAATTAGACAATTCTCAAGGTGTCAATGGTTCTGTAGATGAGTTGATTAGCAACACTATTGATTTATCAAATAGTGCTGCGGCTAGTTTATCATTTAAGTATGCTTTTGCGAAACGAAACAGTGGTAATTCAGATTATCTACAAGTTTACGCTAGTAATGATTGCGGAGAGTCCTGGTTTTTGAGAAAAAACATTTATACTTCAATAATTTCTACTATGCCTAATACAAATGCTAGTATTATTCCTACTGGATCAGACTGGAAAACAGTTACCATTGGTCCGAATTACTTTAATAATTATTTGGTTAGTAATTTTAGGTTTAAATTTAAATTTGTTAATGGTGGCGGCAATGATTTTTTTATAGATAATATTAATTTATCTGGATCAGTTTCAATTGAAGAAACTGATTTAAATCAAGGGTTGATAGTGCATCCTAACCCTGTAGCGGATAATATAAATATTTCATTATTTTCATTATCTAAGTTGACAAATCCAGCCTTAGAACTTTATGATGCCATGGGAAGATTAGTTAATTCTAAGAAACTTAACCATCTTGTAAATGGAGCTAACGAAATTGAAATACCTTCTTCAAATCTAGATGCTGGGTGGTATCTTCTTGTTTTAAAATCTCAAGAAAAAACAATTACCAACAAGTTTCTAAAAAAATAATAAATGAAAAATTTATTTTGGACTCTCACTTTAATTGTTGCTTTGTTTTCTTCTTGTGAGACAGATTTTGAGCTGAATGCTCCATATAAGACTATCCCTGTAGTATATGGTCTTTTAGACCAGTCGCTAGATACACAATTTGTAAAAATTAATAAATCCTATTTAGCAAACGAAAACAATGCAAATTTTGCACCAGTTAACGATTGTACTCAGTTTGAATATATTCTTGCTGTTTTGGAAGAGTACAGTCAAAATAATGTTTTTATAGGTTCTGACACTTTAAAGGAGATGATGGTTGGGAATTTGCAGCCAGGAATTTTTTATGAAGACTCGCAGAAAATCTATTTTTTAGAATCTCCCTCAAATACTTTTGTAGATGAGCACACTTACAGGATAAATGTCAATGTTCCTGATAAAAATTTGAATTTTAGTGCTCAGACAGACTTAGTCAATGGAACTGGTTTAATATTTGATTTTTTATCTAAAATTACTTTGCAACTCAATGGATTTCGTTGTGCAGATAATGATTTAGCTACAACCGATGAGTATTTCGATCCAAGACTAGACTGGAAAACAACTTTAAATGGAAAAAGATACGAACTGGTTCTTCGTTTTGCTTACGTAGAACATTTTTTAAATGGCGATACCATACAAAAATTCATTGATTGGGACTTAGGGGACCAAACCAGTGTAAACACCGATGGAGGTGAAAATATGTTTAAAGTAATTTCTGGAAATAGTTTCTTTGAAATGCTTCAAGGTAGGTTATCTTCTTATGATTTAGAAGATCAAGTTGAAAAAAGAACTTTTAATAGTAAAGCTATAGAATTCATTCTAACCGCTGGAAATGAGGATTTAAATACTTATATGCAAATAAATGAACCTGTTACAACAATTGTTACAGAGAGACCTATTTTTACCAATGTCGAAAATGGAATAGGATTATTTGGTAGTAAATTTAGTAGGTCTTTAAAGTCTTTCATGTCTAATGGTACTGTTTTAGAATTATGCAGAGGTCAAATAACAGCTGAATTTAAGTTCTGTTGTGACTCTGCAGAACAAATTATAGCTATTTCAAATCTTAGTGGTGGCGAACTTGTAGGTTGTAATTAAGTCAAAAGCTTTCAAGAATAATTTTAGCTTTTTCATTGTCTTTTAAAATTTGACTTTTTAGGTTTTTTAAGGAATTGAATTTTACTTCATCTCTTATCCTTTCAATTACTTTAGCTCTTAAGTCTTGACCGTATATGTCTTTTTCATAATCAAAAAGGTGTATTTCTATTGTTCTTTTTTGAACATCATCTACAGTAGGTTTAACGCCAATATTCATTATACCTTTATAATTAGCGTCTTTAATTTGACATACAACAGCATAAACTCCATCCAAAGGAATTATTTTTTCGCTAATATTTAGCTCAATATTTGCAGTAGGAGTACCAATTGTTTTGCCAATCCCATTTCCATGGACAACTTCACCAGAAAATTCATAAAAATGTCCACAATAATCATTTACCAAATGGATATTTCCTTTTTCAATTGCACTTCTAACTTTTGTTGAGCTAATTTTTATTTCTTCAATTTCGTGTGCTTTAATCTCTTCTAGATAAAAAGGGTTTGATTTTTCATGCTTTTTAAGTAAATCAATATTTCCTTCTCTATCATTGCCAAAATGATGATCATACCCTATTACCAATGTATGGGTGCCAAGTTTTTGAACTAAAAGCTCATCTATATATCTTTTGGCACTAAATTTTGAAAACTCTA
>Ga0233444_10005069_pt1 | contig 12283 bp, 14 predicted proteins | sample SI_124_October20_6_FD_182792 | JGI IMG/M metagenome (GOLD analysis project Ga0233444, IMG submission 182792) | Seawater microbial communities from Saanich Inlet, British Columbia, Canada - SI_124_October2016_10_MG | ecosystem: Environmental > Aquatic > Marine > Inlet | place: Canada: British...
ATATCTTACTGCATCAGCAACTTTTGCCTTCTCATTCTACGAAATCGTTAAATTGTAGTTGACATTTTACTCAGAATGAGTTATAATATGAAGTATTTGATTAGAGGTGAACAATGGATTTAGATAAATTACAAACAATGTGGCAAAATGATGCCAAGGTTGATGATATCAATCTTGACAAAGAGAGTTTGAATATACCGAACTTGCATGCAAAATATGTTACAATATTATCTACTGCTAAACTCAACTTACAAAAAGAACGAAGTGATTACTATAAGTTGCGTAGATATAAGTGGAGATATTATAGAGGTGAACTATCACTGAATGAATTGAAAGAACTTGGTTGGGAGCAGTGGCAAGGTGCAAAACCTCTCAAGAATGAGATGGATGAACAACTTGAAGGTGATTTTGATTTAATCAAGAAAAAAGATAAGATTGCATATTGGGAAACAAATGTAGACTTCTTAGAAAGAGTTTTGCGTAGTATCTCATCAAGAGGGTGGGATATAAAGAATGCTATTGAATGGCATAAGTTTACAAACGGAGTTATGTAATGCGAGTGTATGAATGTTCGATTTGCGGTGAACTGTATTTCGAAGAGAAAGAAGGACCTTTGACTGAGGACTACGTTTGTCCTGAGTGTGGTGCTAGTTATCTGAGTTTTGTAGATATAACAGATGAATACAATAATTCTAACTAAAACTAATGAAGTCTTTATGACTATCGATGTTGATGACGCTGGCATAAAGTACGAATTGTCAGAGTACTTTACATTCAAAGTTCCTGGTGCAGAATTCATGCCCACGTTCCGCAATAAGATGTGGGATGGTAAGATAAGACTGTTCAATATGTGGACTAGTCAACTGTACATAGGTCTTATGGAGCATCTAGAAGAGTTTTGCAAGACTAGAGACTATACACTCGTAGGTCAAGATAGTTGCATAGCAAAGCAGAATATCTCAACTGAAGATGTAGTTAAAGCACTCATAGATTTGAAACTACCTTTCAATCCTCGTAATTATCAAGTAGATGCTATCAGAGATGGTCTTAACGATAAAAGACTTATGATGTTGTCACCTACTGGTTCAGGCAAGTCTCTCATTATATACGGATTAACACAACTAGGTACAACAGGAAGAGTACTTATCATTGTACCCACAACATCACTTGTTGAACAAATGTATAAAGATTTCGCAGACTATGGATATGACGTAGAAAATAATTGTCATAAGATATATTCTGGACATGAAAAAAACACAGATAAACGTATTGTAATCACTACATGGCAATCAGTATACAAGTTGCCAAAGACGTGGTTTGCAGATTATAAGATGGTAGTTGGTGATGAAGCACATCTATTCAAAGCAACATCACTCAAAACACTAATGGAGAAGACAGAGAATGCAGTAATGCGTTTCGGCACTACTGGTACTCTAGACGATACTAAGACACACAAACTGATGTTAGAGGGTTTGTTCGGTCCTGTTCGTAGATTTACTACATCTAAGCAACTAATGAAAGATGGACAACTCGCTAAGTTAAAAATATCATGTATAATGTTAAACTATGCTGATGAGATTAGACAAGCAAACAAGAAACTTTCATATCAAGAGGAGATGGATTTTCTTGTATCCCACACACCAAGAAACAACTTTATTAGAAATCTAGCAGTTGACCAAACAGGCAATACGCTGTTGTTGTTTCAGTATGTTGAAAAGCATGGTAAGATACTATATGATATGATTAAAGAAAGGGCAGGAGACAGAAAGATATTCTTTGTATATGGTGGTGTTGGGGCAACAGAAAGAGAGGATATTCGTGCGATTACCGAGCAAGAGAATGATGCAATCATTGTTGCTAGTTACGGGACTTTTAGTACTGGCATTAATATTAGAAATCTTCATAATATCATTTTTGCAAGTCCTTCTAAATCCAAAATCAGAAATCTTCAGTCTATTGGGCGTGGTCTTCGGTTAGGCGACAACAAAGACGAAGCACAACTATACGATATTGCAGATGATATGAGTTGGAAGCAACATAGAAACTATACACTAGAACATGCAGTAGAAAGAATAAAACAATACAATGAAGAAAAATTCAAATATAAAACAATAAAGGTAACCATATGACAGATATTAAATTAATTAAATTACGCAATGGTGATAACCTTGTAACTAAAGTTAGTGCAGATGATGATAAAGAATATATCACATTGATTGAACCTGTGAGAATTCACAGATGGATGCGTCCTACAGAAGATGGTGATGGTGCGTATGAGAACGCAACATTCGGTCCATGGGAATCATTTTCAGACAATCAGATATTTCATGTGAGCAAGTCTGAGATTATTACCTTGACAATCCCTAGAGAAGATGTTATAATATACTACAATAAAATCGTACATAAGTTGAAGACTACACCTGTTGATAGATTTGATGCAGATGAACCTATCGACAATGTAACCAAACTGAAAGAGACACTAGATAGAATGTATGAACGAATGGGTATCAATGAAGAAGATGAGGAGATTATGGATTATATGTACAACAAGGAAAAGGTAACGAAACATTAACTGTTTCTGAAAAGGGAACACCCCTATTATACACACGACAACATGACTTGTCAATAGCAAATAAGGAATAATTATGGCAAAAGCGAAAAGTAAAAAAGAACACTACGTTAATAACAAAGAGTTCTTAGAAGCACTAATAGAATACAGAACACACATCGAAGAAGCAGAGGCACAAGGTAAAGAAAAACCTCCTGTTACGAGATACATAGGTGAGTGTTTTCTGAAGATTGCACAACACCTATCATACCGACCCAACTTTATTAATTATACATATAAGCATGACATGATATCTGATGGTATTGAGAATTGCTTAATGTACTTACATAACTTTAATCCGGAAAAATCTAAAAATCCATTTGCATATTTTACACAAATTATTTACTATGCGTTTTTGCGTAGAATTCAAAAAGAAAAGAAGCAGACTGAATTGAAGCAAAAGTTAATTCAAAACATGGTAGTTGATGAAAGTTTAATTCAAGCAGACCATGATGATGCACAATATACAAATCAATATCTTGAGTTTTTACAAGAGAACATGCACGATAATAATTCACTGTTGCGTAGTAACGATGACAAGTACAACGAAGATACGCCTGAAGTGAAGAAGAGAAAAGTTAGAAAAGGTGCATTAGACGAGTTTATGGGAGAATAGTATGGAAAGAAAAAACGATTATGTACCTGCAAAATCTAAAAGAGTTTGTATCTTGGGTGCAGGTAATGCTGGTCTATACGCGGCGATTATGCTCAAGACACAGCGAAAAGGTCTTGATGTTATTATTGTTGGTTCGCAAGACATAGGCATTGTCGGCGTTGGTGAAAGTTCAACTGAGCATGTGTCTCATGTAATGAGAGCATTAGGACTGACAATGAAAGAGATAGTTAAAAACTGTCACTCTACATTTAAGTTCGGTGTATGGTTTGACTGGCAAAAAGAAGAGTATGTACACTCTCTAGTATCTCAAGAAAGTTATGATAATGGCATGTCAGGTGCCAGACATCCCCTATATCGAATGATTGCACATGACCAAGGTGGGTTAAATACAGTATCACAAAATTTGATTGATAGTGAGGTTTGCCCAGAAGACCAATGGCCTAATCAATTTCATTTCGATACATATAAACTCAATCAGTTTTTGACTAAGAAAGCAAAAGAGATTGGTATTGCAGTATTTGACGATATAGTTACAGATTATGAGTTTGATGATAATGGTTATCTAAAACACATTGAAAGTGAGACTACTATCTATAGCGCAGATTTGTTTGTAGATTGCTCTGGTTTTCAGCGACTTCTTTCGAAGCAAGTAGACGAATTTGAGTGGGTATCGCAACAACATAATCTTTTTGTAGATAGTGCATTTTCATTCTTTACTGAGCATGGAGACAACTACAGTCCTTTTACGATTGCAAAGAAGATGCCTTCTGGATGGATGTGGAAGATACCAGTATACTCTAGAGAAGGTAATGGATATGTGTATAGTTCTAAACATAGCAGTGAAGAAGAAGCAAGAGAAGATGTAGAAGCAAAACTAGGTCACCCTATTAAGATTGCAAAAAGATTTACATTTGATGCTGGTCACATGAACAAGACTTGGCATAAGAACATGGTATTGTGTGGTCTTGCATCGCACTTCTTTGAACCACTAGAAGCAACTTCTATGGGTGTGTCTGTACAGCAAGCAAGACTGCTAGTCAAATTCATCAGTGATGAGAGTGAAGAACATGAGGCATATAATGAACTAGTACAGAGAATGTTTGAACAGATGTGGACTTTTATTAGACTACACTATCATAACGCAGTACCAGATAGTCCATTCTGGGAAGATGTAGCAAAGGCAGAAGTGCCGGCAAAAGTACAAAAACTACTTGACATTGCATCGTATCGTATGTTATTATCAGAAGATATAAATGTACACTTAGATTGGTATATATTTCACGAAGTAAATTTCAACCAGGTTCTTTACGGTGTTGGTGCTTTATCACCAGAAGTTGCATCTAAGCACTGTGATTTAATTGGGTATCCTCCTATAGGATATAAACCACCAAAACCAAAAGGTAAATTGACTAAACATAAACAATGGATTGATGACACAGTAAATGAAAATAGCACTAATAACTGATACACATTTTGGCGCGAGAAATGATAGCGAAGTATTTAATGATTACTTTTTTAAGTTTTATGATAATACTTTCTTTCCTTACTTGCAAGAACATAATATTACAACATGCATACATTTAGGTGATATTACAGACAGAAGAAAGTTCATAAACTTCAAAACACTTCAGAAGTTTAGACATGACTTTGTATGGAAACTAGGTCAGATGGGTGTAGATACTCATGTGATTATTGGTAACCATGATACATACTATAAGAATACAAATGAAGTAAATAGTATGAATAGTCTGTTCACATCATTCGATGGTAAGTTAGAACCTTGGATATATGAGAAGTCAACTGAAGTTGAATTTGACGGGTGTAAGATGCTTTTTGTTCCTTGGATTTGTACAGAGAACCAAGAAGAAACTATGCAAAAGATTGCAAGCACCGATGCTCAAGTACTCATGGGACACTTAGAAGTTAAAGGTTTCACAATGTATAAGGGTTTTGCAAACTTTGACCATGGTCTAGATAGAGAAGTTTTTAGTAAGTTTGACTGTGCATTCAGTGGTCACTTTCATCACAAGTCAACTCAAGGTAATATCACATATCTAGGTAACCCATATCAGATGACATGGTCTGACTATGGTGACAAGCGTGGGTTTCATATCTTTGATACAGAAACAAGAGAGATTGAATTTATTGAGAATCCTTACACTATATTTAAGAAGTTAGAATTCAACGATAGAGATAAGTCATATGAAAACTTTGATGCGTCTGATTATAAAGACAAATATGTAAAGGTGGTAGTAATCAACAAAATCAATGCAAAAACATTTGACAAAGTAGTTGATATGTTGTATAATGTAGGGGTACATGAGTTGACAATAGTAGAAGACTTCTCTGATTTTGATGCTACTTTTGTTGATGACAAGAATTTACAATTAGATGATACCTTATCACTGTTAAACACTTACGTTGATGAAGTTGATACAACTGCAGATAAACAACGCATTAAGACAGATATGAAGCGTCTTTATGTAGAAGCGAGTAATAACGTAGTATGATTAAATTTGAATATGTAAGATGGCGCAATTTCCTGTCTACGGGTAATGTGTTCACAGAAATAGATATATGTAAATCACCAACGACACTGGTTGTTGGTTCGAATGGTTCTGGTAAGTCTACATTTATAGATGCTCTATGCTTTGCACTATTTGGTAAACCCTTTCGTAAGATTAAGATTGGTCAGTTAGTAAACTCAATCAATCAGAAAGATGCACTAGTTGAAGTAGAATTTTCGATTGGTGCCTCACACTATAAAATACGAAGAGGTTTGAAACCTGCAATATTTGAGATTTATCAGAACAACGTATTGGTTAATCAAGACGCGGCAACGAAAGATTATCAAGAGTTCTTAGAGAAACAAATACTCAAACTCAATTATAAATCTTTCACTCAGATTGTTGTTCTTGGTTCATCATCATTTGTACCTTTCATGCAACTACCTGCTCCACAGCGTAGAGAGATTATCGAAGATTTGCTAGACATACAGATATTCAGTCGAATGAATGATATTCTACGAGGTGAGTTGTTGCAAGTAGGACAAGACTACAAAGATGCAGAAAGTACACTGTCGGTGGTTCGACAGAAAATCGACCTGCAACAAGACTACTTGGAGCGACTAGATGAACAACGCAAGAAATCGACACAAGAAATCAATGCAAGAATTGTCAAGGCGAAGGACTCAATTTCACAATGGCAAGAAGAAATCACAGAGCGAATGGACGGGATACGAGACTTACGAGGAACTATTGAAGATGAAGGAAGAACAGATAAACGCTACCAAAAGTTCAATTCTATCCAAGACCAAATGAAGCGCAATGCAACTAAAGTAGCAAATGATATATCATTCTATAACGATAATGATGAGTGTAATACATGCAAACAATCTATTGATGAAACATTCAAAAATAATATTGTATCAGAACGCAAGAGTAAACTATCAGAACTTGAGCAAGCACAAGTACAACTACAAGCAGAACTTGAAACCACTCGCCAGCGCATGTCTGAAATAACTACAGTGCATGAAAAGATACAAGAACTACAGAATGAAGTAAATGACAGAAATGTTCGCATACAAACATCTAACAGAAGTATAGATGAGTGGAACACAGAAATACAGACTGCTAGTGCTACACTTGAAGATGCAGATGAGCATGTATCTAAATTAGCAGAATATCGTACCGAAGAACGAACAGTATCAGACAAAAAGAATGCACTGAATGATGAAAGATATTATGCAGAGATATCTGCAAACTTACTCAAAGATACTGGTATTAAGACTAAGATTATCAATCAATATTTACCAGTCATCAATCATTATGTAAATCACTTTTTACAAGCACTTGACTTCTTTGTTCAGTTCAACTTAGATGGTTCATTCAAAGAAACTATTAAGTCTAGATATCGTGATGATTTTAGTTATGCATCATTTTCAGAAGGTGAGAAGTTGCGTATTGACTTATCTTTACTGTTTACATGGCGTATTATTGCTAAGATGAAAAATTCTACAAACACTAATTTACTTGTGTTAGACGAAGTATTTGATAGTTCACTAGATGCAAATGGCACCGAAGAGTTCTTGAAAATTCTAAATACTATGGATAAAGGTATCAATGCATTTGTTATATCACACAAAGGTGATACTCTATATGATAAGTTTACAAATGTTTTACGTTTTGATAAACCTAACAACTACTCTAAACTAATAACATAAATACTAATACATATACGGAGGATAAAATGCCAAATGTAACAATAACACCGAATGAAGAGAATTGTATTATTAAAACTCAGTCATTCACAAAAACTATTGATGATGTAGCGAATATCATTACTGTAAATGAAATTTGGGAAACTGGTTCTTGGACTGGTGATATTACTACCTCAGAGCAAAATGCTATTCAAGCGGCAAGTGATGCTTGGGATTCATATCATGTGGCACAAGAAGATGCCGCCGATGAAGTTCCAACAGGATTCAAAGCACATCTATACGCAAGTCTTGAAGCAACGCTAACAAATAAACTTAACGATACTGTCATGCGAGATGACAATGTAACAGATGAACTGCTGGATCAAGTAAGAAGTGCATATGCTGATACTGGAGTTGCAGGTCTTGAAAATGCAGGATGGACATCTACGACAGAGGATGCGTATGATGTTGGAGTAAACTGTGCAGTAAGTATTTTTGTAAACCCTTAAAGAAAGTGATTTTATTATGAGTGAAAAGTTAATTAAAATATCAGTAGAACCAGACCATAAGAAGTCTATCGCAGAAATACAAACCTTCAAAAAAGTTGATGGTGATGAGACATATTTTATTACTATGGAACAAGGTTGGCGATGGGGTAAATGGGTAGGTGAAGTAACCGAAGAAACCCTCGCTGAACTGAGAGAAGATAGTGAGAATGGTGTATGTGAACCTGACATGTATGAAGGTCTAGATATGTATTCTCTAGATGATGGTTGCTGGTTAGATTTTGAAAAGTCTAATAACTGCACTGAAGAGATGCTTGCAGAGTTTGAAGAAGCATGGGATGAAGATGGGTATGCCGCTGTCGAACAATTAGATTGGGAAGACCACGACACTGAAATCTTTATTAACACCGGGTTACAAATCACTATTGAAGAAGATAGTGAATGATACCTGGAGTTGGTCAAGTTTACGAATTTGATTTTGACTTATTTGACTGGAATGAAGTAGCAAGAGCATACGACTATTCAATCAAAGAAAGAGGTCAAGATGGCGTGATGCACGATGGGGATAATTATATTATTCTCTGTGCCGAGTGTATACCTGTTGTGGATAAAATTAGAAACACCATACACACGAAAAGACGCTTGAGTGAAAAAGACAAAGTAAATTGTCACATATACTCAAACATGTCTCCTTCACAAAAGACTGTCGATATGCACAGTGATGTTGACGATGTTTACATTTGGCAAGTAAAAGGTAGCACATTGTGGACAGTCGAAGGTCACTTTGAAGATTTGATTTTAGACTATAACCAGATGATATATATTCCAGCAGGAGTTAATCACAAACCCACAGTGAAGATGCCTAGAATATCTGTGAGTTTTAGTATACAGTATGGAGCGTATGAATGATACAAGATGAACAAGAAATGAAAGACTGGCAAAAAGGTTACCAGTTAGACTATTTGAAAGAGATTACTGCAGAGTATGATAACTACAACAAGTACACCGATAGTCCTTTCGCGCAGTTTAAGAAGAATAATGTAGCAGACTTTTTAGATAAGGGTTCGCTACGCAAAGCGGGTGATGCTTGGATTAATATTAGAGAAGCAAAAGTTCGTTCAAAGATTACAATGCACGGAACTGGACCTATTATTGGTTATAAAGAACCTGGCGATATTATAATTGAAAATATTTCTCATTACACAGAAAACGCGAAGAATTATATTTCACACTATGATAATAGAAGTTGTTGGTTGTTTGGTTGGGCAGAAGACGATAACTTTATTCAATTCGCAGAAGATTGTGGATTTTCTTATGTTGGATGTAAGATTACTACGTTTGCAGAGATTTTTAGTATATTCTTTCGCAATTCTAGCACTTCTTTCGAGGATCGCTCTCATCCGCCCATAGACGGCGCTGAGGAGGATAACATAGCAAAATGCATGTTCGATAGCATCAATACATCGATTATCCGTTCTGAATTAGAAAAAATACAACTAGAATACACAAATCACTACTCAAATTATAATAAAAAGGGGTCTTGGTCAGCAATCTCGTTGAGAGGTTATCGTCCAGATGCATCTTTTATTGCAAAACCAGTAGAGATGAATAAGAAATGGAAAGCAGATAACGATACATGGGAAGAATGGCAATGTGAAGATACAGATTTGCGAAAAGAGTTTCCTTATGTAAATGACTTACTGTCGAGAATACCTACTGACAAGATAGAAAGAATTAGATTTATGTCACTCGCACCGGGCGGTGGTGAGTTACAGAGACACACAGACCAAGTCGATCCTGACTTAGGTGTTGCAGACGGAAGAATTATGAGACTGCACATTCCAGTGATTACAAATCCTAACATGGAGTTTACATCATGGGATATGCATGGTAAGAAGCATGTTGTTAATATGAAAGAAGGTGAGTTATGGTACTTAGATATTCGTAAACCACATATGGCGATTAACAATGGTAATGAAACAAGAATACATTTAGTGGTGGATATAGAAGCAAATGATAAATGCAGACGATTATTTAGAGTTAGTTGAAGATTGGAATGACCCTTACGACCCGCCTATCGTTGAGTTGTATGATAATGTTCATGTGGTGCGTGATGATGTACTACCTGCAGGTTCGAAAATGCGGTTCATCGATAAACTTATCAGAGACACAAACTGTGATGAGTGGGTGTTTGGGGGTTCAAATAAAGTCGGTTGGGGTCCGATATCATTAGCATATGTTTGTCGTAAATATAATAAAAGTTCGACATGCTTTTGGGCGGCAAGAAAAGAACCAACTTGGCATCAACAAAAATACATGGAATACGGAGGTCGTATCGAATGGGTGAAGATGGGCATGTTAAATGTTACTCTGTCAAAAGCAGAGCAATATCGCAGAGAGAGTCCAAAGACCCGAAGGACGTTGCCTTTAGGACTAGAACACGATTGGGTTCTAGGAAGCATAGTGAAAGTAGCGCAGTCGCTACCGCTAGTGCCAGATGTAATTTGGACAGTAGGGTCATCAGGAACACTGAACCGAGGATTGCAACTTGCATTCCCAGAGTCCGAAGTGCATGTAATTCAAACGGGTCATAAGTTAGATGATAGACAGATTGGTCGTGCTAAACTGTGGGAGACTGCATACAAGTACGATAAACCTGTAAAGGCAGATGAAGCACCGCCTTTTCCATCTGCACCTGAATATGATGCGAAAGCATGGAAAGTGATTAAAGAAAATATGGATAATAGTAAAACTAATTTATTTTGGAATGTGGCGGCATGATTGATATGAACGCAGATATGAACGCACAAACTATAGACGGAGCATTTGAAGATGACTTCTTAGAATATATTGACCATTACTATAATGGTCGATTGAACTGGAGATATGGTCATGTCAGTAATGGTAAACAGGATACTACTAAATTCTTTTATGGTGCAGACTTTGATGGCGGTTGGTCTATTGATGACTGCCCCATCACAGAATGGATTAAAGTAAAAGCAGAAAAAGCATTCGAAATGAAAATTCTAGAAGTAGAAGATAATTATGTAAATGGTCATACATTTCAATGTGAAGGTACTACTCATATAGATACTCATATAAAAAATATCAATGCCGAATACTTGAAAAATCCTACATATACTCTTTTGTTTATGCCTAATTATTGGGGCGCAGAAACAATGGGTGGTTTTGAATTTGATAATAACTTGATTGATTATAAACCAGGTAGATTTATTTTATTTCCTAGTATGATAAAACACAGAGGACTTGCTACAAATTCTAAGTCATATATGAGAATGACGATTGCATGGAAGAATTGTAAGATTGCCTTTAATAGTGCTTGACAAAGTTTCCTATATAGTGTATGATGAAAAATATGAAAAAAACAGAAAGTGAAGTTGAGGTTATTGAGTGAAGCATTTTTACGGATGTCAGACGAAGAATTTAGACAATGGTTGCGCGACATGCGTAGAGAAGTTGTTTACTCATGGGATACTCTTGGTCTACCACCTCGCGTAGGTTGGGGTGAAGATGATATTATCAATCAGTTCAATAAGATGTCAAGTTTCAATGTTAAAGACTTTGAGTGCTTTAATGAAGAGACAGGCGATACTGATGTTATACGCAATACTTCAGTTATAGGTAATGCCGCTAATCAGTTCTTTCCTACAATGATGAAGACTAAGATTGTATATAATGATATAAATAAAGCAAAGAGCATCTACGACCATTTTGTAGATGAAGATTTATTTCAGAAAGTATATACATATGGTCACAGGCATTTTAAGCGTGATAGTTTTTATCACTATTCTAACCCTATTAAAACAAAAGAACTCTTGGAATTTGGAACTAAGCGACACACGGTTAGTGATGGCAATTCTTTTATCAGTTGGTTTGAGCATAATGCTAGAGAATATGATACCCATGATTACTGGTTGAAACCTGACAAAGAAACTGAGTATACTGGTTATGATGACAAACTAAGAGATGTAGCATGGGCGCAAATTACAAAAGAAGAGATTGAGAAGTTAAACATACCTGACAAATGCAAAGTCAATATGAAAGACGAATACGATGTCTATCAGATTATGCTTTTCAAGAAAGGTCAAAAAATCTTTCCGTTGGGGTTCAAACCTTTTCGTATCTCTTGGTGTCAATATGCAGTAAACTTTCCACCTTTAACAGCGAAATATCTCTATGAAAAATATACTGAACATTTCAAAGAACAGTCTACTATTCGTATTTGGGACCCTAGTGCAGGTTGGGGTGGTCGTATTCTTGGCGCCATGTCTGTTACTGATGACAGGAATATACATTACATCGGAACTGATCCTAACACTGACCATACAGTTGTA
>Ga0233444_10005076_pt1 | contig 12276 bp, 6 predicted proteins | sample SI_124_October20_6_FD_182792 | JGI IMG/M metagenome (GOLD analysis project Ga0233444, IMG submission 182792) | Seawater microbial communities from Saanich Inlet, British Columbia, Canada - SI_124_October2016_10_MG | ecosystem: Environmental > Aquatic > Marine > Inlet | place: Canada: British...
TGAATCGACAAGCTTTGCTCGCTCTTCAATATCCTCATTCGTTTCAATTGTACGTTCGGTCAAAGAAGCAATGCTCTCATCTTCAACCATGTGCTTTAACAAGCCTCCAAGACTTTGTGGAACTGGAAGTGCCTCTGGAACAGTTGGCATTTCTGCAAGCCCTTTTTGCTCTTCTTCTGCCCGCTTCTGATTGGTTGCAGCAGCTGTTTCTGCTTCCTTGAGAGCTTGTTCTCCAAGAGCAATTGCTTGTTCCTGGTCGAAATCCACAATTCTACGGCTGCATCCATCTCCTCCATGGGTAATTCCAATGTGGTGATCGGCGAGTTGTAATGAGACCTTCCTCAGTGTAACCATGATGAATTGTGCACGCTTACTGCGTTCACGGCACATCTTAGCAATACATTCAGCATTAACGCTGTCAAGATTCTGATCGACTTCATCGAAGTAATAGAACGGACTCGGATCATAATCCTGAATTGCGAAAATAAGTGCCAATGCAGCAACTGATTGTTCTCCTCCGGATAACTGATGCCGAGTAACATTTGATGACTTTCCTTTCGGCTGAGCCCATAATTCAAGGCCGCCCTTGAATGGTTCATCCTTATTCTCAAGATATAATTCTCCACGACCACCATTACTGACAGCTTTGTATACCTTCTTGAAATTCTCATTGACCTTTTCCAATACTGCAATCAATCGAATCTTACGCTGTTCTTCCAATCGTTCTGCAACTTCAATCAACTGTCTCTTACGATCTCTAAGTTTCTTGAAGTCGCCTTCCATAGCATTCAGCCGTTCTTCCACAGCATCATACTGCTCGATTGCACGCATGTTGACCATTCCGAACTCTTCCAACCGTCGTTCAAGTCGACGAATTCTACGGTCGATGTCTGCAACACTGTCAAGCACTGTTCCTTCCTCTGCAGGCTCAATTCCAGTCGCCCCCATGTCCATTTCTACGCCATGGAGTTCCTGTTGTTTTTGTTGAATAGTACGTTCAAATTCCGAAGAGAGATTACGGTGACTACGGGCTTGATTGGCTTTTTGAGTCAGAGAGGAATTAAGCCCCACACGCTCTTCAACCAATTCCAATCGCTCATCTTCAAGCCCCTTATTCTCCTCAAGATATTGAGCACGTTCTGCTTCCTTCTCAGCAAGAACCTCTCCATTAGTTCGAATCGATTCTTTCAATCCTACAACCGATTCAGCTCTGGTTGACAGGCCTTCTTTGAGTTGTGAAATACGTTTATTCTCTGTAGTAGCACTGTTTGTAAGTAATTCTCTACGTTCAGAAGCCCCTTTCAGTGTAACTTCTGCATTTGAACGAATTCCTTCTGCCTTAGTCCGCTTCACGGTTGATTCATGTAACCTGTCTTTCAAGTGTTGAGGGCTTGCGTCCTCAAGCGCATTGTGGGCATTCTTACGGACGATCTCAGCATCAGCAACACTGCATTCAGCAGTATCCAGTGCCTCGAGTTGAACACCACCAAGCGCTTCAAGAGTTTCCAGTTGATCTTTCAATTGTCGCACTTCGCCAATTAAGGTTGCATGAGTTTTCCTGAATGTTGAAAGTTCTGCTCGAAGTGTCTCTCGCTTTAGCGTCCCCTCTTCGTTTGCAAGTTCATTGATTTGGTTTCGCAGTGATTTTTGTTCAGCCCGTACATCCAACAGGGCTGCAGATACAGTATCAGACATGAGACGAAGACGTTCAATCTCTGAGGAGAGGCGCTCGACTTCTTTTGCACCTGCAATTCCTCCACCAAATCCAACGGACATACGTGCACGTGAACCTCCAACCATAGCGCCACCAGCTTCGGTAATGTCGCCTCTCATTGTTACAAGTCGGACTCCGCCCATGTTTTGCCGGGCGATTTCCATACTGTCCACAATGAGAGTATTTCGGAGAGCGAATTTGATTGCAGCATCTATTCGTGGATCGTATTCGAGAAGTTCGTATGCAAATCCGATAACTCCTGGCTTTCTGGCAACCATCATTGCCTTTCCACCGGCTCGGTTTGCCGTTAATTTATTGAGTGGAAGGAACGTTGCCCTACCAGCTTTTCGCTGAGCAAGCCAGCGAATAGATTCAGCAGCAACCTGGTCTGAATCAACCACAACCGAGGTCATAGCCCCTCCAAATGCAGTTGCGAGAGCGGTTTCATGCTCACTGTTGATTGGACCACATAATTCTGCAATGGTGCCGATAACACCTCGCAATTCGCCACGATCTCGCGCTCCTAGCACAGCAGCTGCCCCTCCAGCCATTCCTTTCGAATTTGATTTCGATTCAAGTTCTGCTCTAGCGGAGCGGAGTTGTCGCTCTGTTTCGGTCATTCTCCGCTCAATTGCTGCGTTTTCCTCAAGTAGCCTGGATTCTGCATTCTCTGAATCGATGATACCTTGTGTCAAAGAAGAACGATCAACCTTCTTGCCAGAGCCGCTAATCGCTTTGAATTCTGCCTCTTTTTCTTCCAGTTCAAGCCGTGATTCTTCGAACTTTTCTTCTTCTTTTCCAATGGAAGAGGCGATGAGTTCGACTTTAGCTGCAGTCCTATCAACTTCTGATTGTGCTGAAGCGACGTCTTTTTTGGCTTCTTCAAGTGCACCAATAGCATCCCCTAGGGCTCTGTTGAGTTCAGCATTGGTCTTACCTGAACCTTCAAGAAGTGAACGAACTTGATCTTCCTCAGATTGTGCTTCAGCCAACATTCGCTCGCATTCTTCGAGTTGAGTCTTACTCGTTTCAACTTCTGTAAGTAATAATTCAAGTGCATTTGCAGCCTCATTGTAGCGTTCAAGGGATATTTCGAGTTCTTCATTATCATCAATGTCTGCTTGTTTGGCATCTTCAATACGATCTTTATCTCTGTCAACCTGAACTCGTAAACTGTGAATCGCTTGAGAAAGGGCATTCCCATCTCCACCGAGTAGATCATCGATTTGTTTTTGAATTTCTCCAATTCGGTCATCCAATTTAACAAGTGTTTTACTTCCTTGTTTGACTTCCTCTTCCAAGGCAGAGGCTTCCTCTACATACCTCAGTTGTTCTTGGATTTGGTGTTGAAGCTCAAATTGTAAACTTGCATACATGGCTTGAAACCGTTGAGAACGGGAAAGAGTGAGTTCATCCGTAATAGACTGAGCCTTAACAGCGATTTTTCGCTCTTCTGAGAGTTCCTTGAGACGGACTTGTTGCTCCTCTTGAAGCATACCAATTCGTTCAAGGTAGGAATCCACATTTTCCTGTTGTTTCTTAGCCTTACGGATTTCATCATCATAAGATGTTACGCCAGCAACTCCATCGAGAACTCTACGACGTTCAATCGGAGTCATTCGAGCCAAGCCGGTCACGTCGCCTTGAAGTACAATGTTGTAACCATCAGGACGCGCATTTGCTGCATTGAGTAAACGGTGAAACGATTTCTGAGAACTTTCTTCTCCATCGAGCAAGTATGAGGAAACCACGTTATCAGAAGCTGTCAACCGAATTGATCGTGTCATTCGAACTTCATCGTTTTCAATTGGAAGTCTGCGTCTTCCGCTTGAGAGAACAGGATTTCCAAACACCAATGTTACTGTACAATTGCGAGCAGGTTTGTATCCTTCAGCCCCATTGAACATCAATTGCTTTGTGTTTTGAGCACGGATGGTACGTGTGGATTTAGGCCCCAATACAAATTGAATACCATCTCCACAATTAGACTTGCCAGATCCATTAGGACCAGTAATCGCAGAAAAGCCACGATCAAGAGGTATGACTACCTCTCCACGAAACGATTTGAAGTTCTCCATTTCAAGTGCTTTTAGAAACATCCCAATCCCTCTGCCAGATATTTCACTGACCTTAACGCGAACACCGTTCGCCGAGGGGATTTAAACAATAGGTTGATTATACGTCTATGGCATGCGTTTGACTGCAGTAAAAATGGTGCCGTATCTCAGACGACACCTGCCATTCTGCACTCTTTACAACCGCCACCTTTGCAATATGGGCAGGTTGCACGTACTCTTGGAGAGGTTCGTGTCCTGAATGGAACAAGGCTTGCATCCCTATCTAACAATCGACTTCTCTTTGCAATGCCTTCTTTGGATGCTGCCATAGAACGTGCTTTTTCGTTAAACACTTGTTGCATTCTCAATTCCTTCTCCCGTTCGGACTCGAGGGAACGATAGTTCTCTTCAAACTCAGAAACGTGATACTTTGGACCTCTTAGGAGCAGAGCCCCGACAACAGCCATGATAATCTGGACAAGCCAAGGCGAGAGCGGTAATGGGATCAAATCCGAGAGAGAGGCGGAGTTTGCTCCTGTCGGCAATAATTCAAATCGATCTAAAATTGCCAAACCAAAGAGCATCGACCCTGAAATCATCATCACTCGACGTATTCTTCGGGCCAGTTTAGGATTTGCAGGCATTCTAAATCGCCCTGCTGTTACAATCAACAGGCCCCAACATAGGAGCATTATATCCGCTGTACCCCAAGTACCTGATTCAGAAAGACAGAACGCATTACCGGTCTCGGAAATTTCCTTTTCCATTTCTGGAATCGTACACCCTGGGTCGGCTAATCGAAGAACATCAAGTCTGGAATTTGGTGCGCCATCGACCACATACGGCGCCATAGCCCCAAAGTGAACATTGGCAATAACAAAAACGAGAGTTAACAAGCCAGTCAGGCCAATCAACTTACGCAACATAAACCGAGCCTAGAGACGGGGACAAATAGGGGTATCGCAGGAACAAACCGATGTTGTCAAAAACCACGACTACTAGGAACAGACGATGCCAAGAGTGCTCATCATCGGTACCGGAATAGCTGGCCTATTTTCCGCACTACGGTTGGCGAATGCTGGACAGATGGTTACCGTACTGACAAAACAACGTCCAAAGGATTCATCGACGAATTGGGCGCAAGGAGGAATTGCAGCGATTCTTGACAAAACAAATGTCACAGAAATCGATGGCCATGTCGCAGATACTCTGCGTGCTGGCGATGGTATGTGCGACAAATCAGTTGTCCAGATGGTTGTAGAAGAGGCAGGTGGACGAATTCAAGATCTATTGGAAATCGGCGTCAAGTTTGAGAAAACCCCACTAGGAGAATTTCAATTAGCCAAAGAAGGAGGCCACTCCTCTCGACGTATTCTCCACGCAAAAGATGCTACTGGGAGAGAAATTGAGCGAGCTTTAAACGAAGCTGCACAACATCATCCAAATATTTCTATGAAACCGAATACATTGGCTATTGACCTCATTCAGAGAACGCATAAATCTCCTGAAAAAGGAATATGCGGAGTCTGGGCATTAGACCAAGATTCGGGAAATGTCGAGACGATTGCAGGTGATGCTGTCCTCCTTGCGACAGGTGGTGCAGGACAATTATGGGACAAGACAACAAATCCATCAGTTGCCACTGGAGATGGTGTTGCTATGGCCTATAGAACGGGTGCTTGCATTCAAAATATGGCATATGTTCAATTTCATCCTACAGCGCTTATGATGCAAGGTGAGCGTCCATTTTTGATTACCGAGGCCCTTCGTGGTGAAGGAGCAGTTCTTCTTGACCATGAAGGATATGCTGAATGGTGTAAAAACAAAGCAAAAGATCCTGCTGAACTCTCTTTCACACTTACAGCCTCAAAAGAAGGATCGATGGCGACCAGAGATATCGTGGCTAGAGCAATCGACCAAAGACTTGCGGAGACGGGAAAGTCACATGTTTGGCTTGTGACTCAACACCTTGACAGCGAGAGATTAAAACTGAGATTTCCAATGATAGCAGAACGTCTCGAGACCTATGGATTGACGCTTGGAAAAGACCCGTTACCAGTTGGTCCAGCAGCACACTACATGGTTGGCGGACTGAAAGTTGACATTCACGGAAGAGCATTACTTGCCTCAAATAATCACACCATCCCTGGGCTCTTCGCCATCGGAGAAGTGGCGTGTACTGGTATGCACGGAGCAAACAGGTTAGCCTCAAACAGTTTGTTGGAAGCAGTTGTTTTTGCTCACCAAACCTCTGAATATCTTATACAAAACCAGCCTCAATCAAATCCTCAACCACTCCCAGAGTGGAGATCGGATGGACTTGATACCTTATCGGAACATGGGCCCATCGCTCATGATCGTACAACACTAAATCAGACGATGCGATTTGAGGTCGGTATTTCGAGGAAATATTCACGCTTACAACGAGCTATTCGTCGTCTGAGTCTCTTAGAGCAAGAGATTAATGCTATCTGGAAAGCAAGTATTCCCACTCGTGAAATTGTGGAACTTCGTAATATGATTCTGGTTGGAAGACTTGTAGCCGAAGATGCAAATGAACGAACTGAAAACAGAGGCCTCCATTACAACAAAGACATCATCTCAATTGACGAATGAGTGAGGTTATGAGTTGGTTCAGAGGTGTAGGAACACCTAATCGCTCCCCCCTCCTACAAATTTCAGCATTTAGAATTTCAATTTCAGTTGGCCTTCCCGCCCGAACATCTTGCAACATTGAGCAATAATTTGAACCGGTCTGAACCAACACTTCTCGTAGACGATTTACAAGATGTTCATCGTTCTCTAGTTGTATTCCTTCCATCCGTGCAATCTTTACCCCTTCAAGCATAAGAGCGACGACGGAATCGAATATAATCGGTTCAAGAAGTGCAGAATTTTCTTTCCCAATTACTGCTGCAACGGGATTAATTGCAATGTTTAGAAGCATTTTATTCCATAATGCTACTCTACCATCATCGACCCAACGTGGAGCAAGTCCTGATTTATTCAGAATGGAGAGAAGTTGTTGGAAATCTTCAAAAGAATATGGATGCATAAATGATCCAAGCATGAGTTCTCCCTTACCAGCCCATTCAACATGGCCAGGTGTTGGCCTGTAAGCCCCATGAGTTGTCGTTGCAGAAAGGACACGGTTTGCGCCAAATTCATGAACCATCTTTTCTTCAAATCCCATTCCATTCGAAAGTGAAAATGCAATTCCATCTGGTTTCAAAAGATGCCTCCCGACCTCCAGAAACTCCATGTCTGTCGATGGTTTTCCCGTGAAAATGACAACTTCGCAGGAAGAGTGAACTGTGGAAGGAAGGGGATGCTCAGAAGGAATTACCTCCCAGCGATCCCCATTGATTTCATCGTCTTTAATTCCTGAAAGCGTCAATCCATTAACCATCAATTCAGCAGCATGGAGCCCTCTCCCATAGAGGATAAGATCGCTCTCTGTTGAAGCAAGGCAACCTGCAACAAGGGAACCGATTGAACCAGCTCCAATGATTCCAATTCGCATACTAACCCTCCAAGTAGCCACCAAAGTGAAGCATTATTGCTCCATCTTGGTGAATGAGTTGGACTGTGGAACGTCCACTACTTGGAACAAGCACATCGAAGTGGGTCCAACCTTGAGGTAAAGCGCTTGGTAGGGATGAGAGATCCCATTGAGCATCTCCATTTGTTTCATGGCGAAGAAGAACGGACTCATTATTAGTGTTGTAGAGAGAAAACTCAACATTGTCACCCATAATATCCAATGGAGCATCCCAAAGCCTCAGGATTTGGTCATCGAACATGAGAACGATATCAGGCCCATGTTGAATCTCAAACCTCGTCTGCTCTAATGTTTCAAGATTGCAATGATAATAATGGCCATTTGGGAATGTGATGTGGACAGATTCGTTCTCATCGATTGTAGGTATCTTTTGACTCGGCCAAATACTCAAGTCCCAAGTCCAATTGGTTGCGTTTGAATGTCGTGGTGTGCTTAGGAATTCATTACCAGTACACGTGGTACTATTTTCTCTGTAGAGCAAACCTGAATCATTTGCAAACGGAGCACCCCAGCCAAGTTCACTATCAATCAACCAGCCTTCGTCAGAAGCAGAGACGACATGTGGCCATGACTTGTCGAAACCAACATGAAACTGATTACCATCGAATTCAACAACAGATAATTCAGTTGTGAGAGAGTCTGTTAGTGATTGATCATTACTCTCCAAACATATCGATTCAGATTGCCAGTCGGCTTCTGTTACTAGGCCTGCTTCTCCATCAAACCAGAGATATGACGCCCATTGGTCATCCAGATTAGGCAGTGAAGCAGATGCAGTCATATCTTCAAGAACATAAACTGGAAGGCAGGTTAGCACACTCGATTCAGTACGAAGGTAACTCCATTCAGAGCCAACTGATGAATTTAGGTTAGGATAAAGGGTGAACGATTCCAAAAATTGTTCATCTCCAAGAACAAGTTCAAGTTCATAGACGAGATATGTTGGCATTATCGATGAATTCAGATGACTGAAATCTATAGTGATAGAGAGGGAATCATCTGAATCGAGAACCCCTTCACAATTCGTCGATTCACACGACAGTTTAGAGAGCCAATCTGAACCAGAAATAGAAGCGATAGATACTTTGTAAGTATTTGCCTGCATTGACGGATTTGAGAGAATAATGGTTTGAGTCGAGTTCCAGAAATCACCAACCAATTCAGCAGATTCTGCATCTTCAATTGTGTATTTTAAATCTGAATCCCATCGATCCACGGGTTCAAGAGGAAATTCAGGAGGAATTGCAAAAAGAAGTGCAACGAAAAGAATGATGCCAAGACTTCGATGAGATTCTTCATCAAGCGGCACATCGCCGTCAAGGAGAACTGGAATCCGAGGATCCCCACCAATAAACAATAACAATGGAAGGACAACTGCAAGGATAGGTATCCAAATTGTGAATCCTTCAAATGCATTGAATATGAAAAAGGCTGCAGTGATTAGAATCATGAACATGAGAATTTGAGTACTTGAGCTTCTGGCCTCATGTATCCCCATTCTGGAAACGAGTAATCTACCACCGGGGAAGGTTGGTATTGGGAGGAGAAGAAGCCATCCAACCAATGTCAAATATGCTGCTGCAAAGAGGAAAGGATGACTCCAATCGAGGTGAATGTCAAAGTATTGGTCGAAACCTGAGCCGAAGAGTTCAATCAGGAATGGAGCATTAAGACGCATGGGTTCACCAGTGAGTGTGAACGGATCAGATGAGAGGAATATCCCTACTGTCCAGAAGATAAATCCGCTTAACAGCATAACTAACGGAACACTGATTGAAGAGTAGGCTAAGGACTTACGATCTGGCCAAGGGCGGGCATCCATTCTCGGCAAAGTTGGTATGAAAAAGATACCAAACGGCCAGATGAAATAGGATGCAGATAGACCTGAGAAGAGCCAAAGAAGTATCGAAGGATCTGGTATTGGTAAAATGTGTCCGCTACGAACACCATAATGTGATGAAATCTTGGATTGCACAAAGGAAGCAAGTCCTAAAGTGAATAAAATTGGAACTACATATCCAATGAATGCATCAAGATAGACTGATTCGACAAACCATCCTCCTTTTGGCCTTCCAGAATCCATCCAACGAACGCCAGAAACTAGAACAGTTATGATAGAAGCAATCCACATATAGATGTGGATTCTTTTTCCTGGAAACTGGCCATGAGGGAGTGGGAGTGTAGTAAGTTGATTCATATCCCCCCGGCGCAAACGTGCCATCCAACCAAGTTTCTCAAGATAACTGTTCAGTTCGATTAAGCGTTTGTCAAGATGTTCTGCTTCAACGTCCCAAGTTGGCCAAAGACCTCCAAGATGAGACTTAACAGTCATGTATCGACTGATAATACTTGCAAGTAAATCGCGTTGAGTCCACGTATTCTTATGTGCAGAAAGAGGAATTAAATCAGTATCTTTAGATTCAGACATACGTTGTAACACCTCCCTTGTAGTTTGGGCTGGACATAACTCCCCCATCAATCATGCCCTTTAGACAGGCAATTGGAAGAATCACTTATTCTTGAATCGCTTCAATCGGAACGTTTCTTCACGTTCCATTTCTTCAAGCCTGAGTTGAATGAATACCTTCGCTTCTTCAAGTTCTGGAATGACCTTGAATTCGAGAGCATTGACACGACGCTTTGTTGCTTCAATCTCTTCGAGAAGTCGCTTAAGTGTAGCTTCCATTTCTGCTGCAGTAACAATCTTTTCAATCAATTCACTGAATGTATCGCTTGCTTCATCGATATAAGGTGATGAACCAATGAAACCAACACCTCGTTCTGCAAATGTCGACTTGAGGTTGGTACCACTGACGGAGGGAACGACAACACCCATGATGTTTCTTCGTTCAACTTCGACTTCTGGATGAGCGCTGTTAGCGATTGCTGCGGCACGAACTGCAAGACCACCTTCAATGGCGTTAGCAAGATCAATACGTTGTTTTGCAAGTCGATATGCTTCAGTGATTTCCTTCTTGGCCTCGATCATGACAGATAGGAGTTGGCGGAATTCATGGAAAAGACCATCACGCTTCATTTTCAGAAGTTTGTATCCGTTCTTTGTCTGCTTGATGCGCCCCTTGAGTTTAATCAACTCGCTTCGGGTTGGTTTGATGTCAAGCGCCATTTGTTCACCTCAGTATTCAGGAGCGGTTCTCAGGATGGTACTTGTCAATCCAATCTTGGTCAAGACGAACAAGGTACTTGGTATCGATTGATGCCATAAGTTCCCAGCATAGATTCAATGTGTCTTCGATAGAACGGTCTTCATCACGAGATTGACGCAGGAAACGGTCCTCGAATACACCAGAGAAGTCAAGCAATTGCTTGTCACGCTCATTGAGTGCATCTTCACCAACAATAGCAACAAGACCGCGAAGTTCACGGCCTTGAGCATATGCAGCATACATTTGGTCAGAAACAGACTTGTGATCTTCACGAGTTGTCTTTGCACCAATACATGACCCCATCAATCGAGAAAGAGATGGAAGAACGTTGATTGGCGGATAGATACCTTGTTGATGTAATTCACGGGAGATAACAATCTGTCCTTCAGTAATATATCCAGACAAATCAGGAATCGGGTGCGTAATATCGTCACCAGGCATTGTTAGAATTGGGAATTGAGTAATCGATCCCTTCTTGCCCTTTACGATACCTGCACGCTCGTAGAGCATTGCAAGATCGGTATACATGTAACCAGGGTATCCACGTCGACCAGGTACTTCTTCACGAGCTGCACCAATTTGACGAAGTGCATCACAGTAGTTTGTCATGTCAGTGTAGATAACAAGTACGTGGTAATCGTGTTCGAATGCCAGATATTCAGCGGCGGTCAAAGCAAGACGTGGCGTAATGATTCTCTCGACTGCGGGGTCGTCAGCAAGGTTGACGAACAATACCGCATTTTCGAGAGCACCAGTTCGCTCCAAGTCAGAACGGAAGAAATTGTATTCTTCAGCAGTAATACCCATTGCACAGAAGACAACAATAAATTGTTCATCACTGCCTGGGAGTTTTGCTTGTCGAGCAATCTGTAGCGCAATATCGTTGTGTGGAAGACCAGAAGCCGAGAAGATCGGTAACTTTTGTCCACGAACGAGTGTTGTACAGCAATCGATAGCAGAGATTCCAGTTTGAATGAAATCGTGAGGGCTTTGTCGACTGAATGGATTGATTGCAGCACCGATGATGTCGGCGTTTTCTTCTGCAACAATGTCTGGTCCGCCGTCTCTTGGGCGTCCTGCACCATCGAGAATTCGTCCTACAAGGTCAGTACTTACAGGGAGCTTGAAAACGTCTCCCATGAAAGTAACACCAGCAGTTCGGTCGATCTTAGCAGTACCTTCGAAAACTTGGACAATAACCAAATCGTCTGAGGTGTCGAGAACCTGTCCATTCTTGATGATTTCACCGAATGCAACGGGTTCTGTCTTGTTCAAGAACACGAGCGGCCCTTTTACGTCTGTAATGGTTCGATATTCCTTTCCTGTCATAATTTCACGTCCTCAGTTTTCCTCCACGGTAGCAGCGATTTCATCGACCATGTCTTTCACCATGGATTCGATTGTATCGACGTAGCCCTTTTCGAATCGACCACGCATAAGCGCAGTACGAGCAGGTATGTTGACAACATCATTGAGTTGTGCACCTGCTGCCATTGCATTCTTCGCAGCATCTTGGAAGCTGAGAATTGCTTTCGACATGGAGTATTGGAGGTTGATGTCACAGAATGCATCAACTTCGTGGAAACCGTTCTGTTGCAAGAAGTATTCACGAATCATACGTGCAACTTCGAGCGTCAATTGTTGGTCGACAGGTAATGCATCGGAACCAACCAGTTGAACGATTTCTTGAAGTTCGGATTCAACTTGTAACAAACCACTGATTTGAGTTCGAACTTCAGGGAAGTCTTGAGCAATGTTGTCTCTAAACCATTGCTT
>Ga0233444_10005078_pt1 | contig 12271 bp, 6 predicted proteins | sample SI_124_October20_6_FD_182792 | JGI IMG/M metagenome (GOLD analysis project Ga0233444, IMG submission 182792) | Seawater microbial communities from Saanich Inlet, British Columbia, Canada - SI_124_October2016_10_MG | ecosystem: Environmental > Aquatic > Marine > Inlet | place: Canada: British...
ACATCTGTACATGGACGCTTCCATTCCAACAGGAAGCATCTTCGAATGGCAACTCATCGACGCAGCAACCAATTCCATTGTCCCTGGATTTGAATCCATAAGCGAAACTTCGTTTGACCTTGGAATGATTGATTGGGAAACCTATCCAATGTTAAAAATGAGAATATACATGGAAACTTCTACTGGAAATTTACCGTCCATTCACGGTATTCATTTCGAAGGTAAAATAGTTGAAGACTTTTCAAACAATCCAACTGAAATCGGTTGGCAAATGCAAGGCGTGTCTTGGTCAAACGGTGAAGTCTCGGGTTCAGGTACACTGAAATCTCCTGTGTACAATGTACGTTCAGGGTTTGCTGGATTCGAATCAAATTCGGTTCTCTCACCGAGCGCTTCTGTGCAATACACGCTCGATGGAGGGACCAACTGGGTCGATTTACTGCCAGGAAAACAATGGCTTACGACTCCTGCTTTTACCGTGCAATTCCGTGTAGCCTCTGCAGGCAGTCAGTGGGACATAGATGTGTTTGAGGTGGAATTAATTCGTACAAGCATTCCCGATGGATTGCGTATCGATGTCGGCATGGATGGCGTGAGCGATTGGTCTCTTGAAGGGGAAGGAATTGGGCGTCTCGGTATTCAAGACCGGTTGAAAGACAATTCACTATGGCAAACCCGAGCCTCTTCACCCTCTGCTTCAGCGTCATTTAGTCTACTCCTGCCCGCATCGGGAGTGGAAGCGTTCGAATTCGGTGTAGCTTCACCGTTGCAAGCAATGAATTCACCTTTCTTAACCATGTCAATTGGTGGCCAAGATTTCCTCTCGACATCACTTCCTAATCTCCAATCATTGCAAGTGATCGAACTCTCATCGAATGAACTGGGATCACTCAACAGTGCACTTTCCCAAGCCTCTGCAGAATATGGAGTTGAGGGATTGCCGATGGTGGAAGTGACCGTTCGCCTCGGCTCTTCAACGACACCAACCGATGTCCTACTTGGCGGGATATTTGCTCCATACGACTCCGCTCTTGCGCTGCAGTTTGGCCCGAGTGATGCCGTGATTATCGCTTTGAATAATGCGCTTCAGTCGGTCATTCCAGTGGGTGGTAGCAAAGAATTACCTCTTCCAATCCGTATGACCTCCTCGGGTGCGGTCCATATGGTCGTTGTGCAGCAAACGACACAAGCTTCGATTGAACCAATCTCGATGTCCGTATCCAATGTGAGCGACACATTCACGCCTTCGACCGACTGGATCGAGGTTGCAAGCACCTTCGATTTCTCGAATTTAGGCGTCTCGAATGCTGAATCCTATGTCAAGTCAAACGGGTGGTCCGTAGCATTGCACCTTACCGGTGTGAACTCACAATCAGAAACCCGTTGCCCCATGCTCTCACTACCAATGTCCGGTGCAGCGGTCAACAGTTGCCTGACACAAGGCAACTCAATGATCTGGTCTTCAGGAGGCTCCGATGGCTCAATTCGTATGGTTGAGAGTGGTTCATTGCTCCAAGTCAACCATCGCTTCCAATTCTCTGAACTCTGGGACGATGAAGAATCTCTAACCGTTTCAGTGAATATGCTTTCTCCATCCGGGCCAATGCTACCGGCAAACATCAATTTCGGCCTTGGTTCTTCAAACGGTGTCGAGAATGATGTTGAAGTCAAGGATTGGAGCATTGTCTATGACAATGGCGTCCGTTCAACGCATGATTCTCCATACCTTCACCCTGGAGAAAGCGTCAATGTCGAGGTGCAACTTGGATTTGAAAATGTACCATCGGATACGACTCCACGCTCCGGTTCAACGCTTGTTCGCTTCATCGCTGACGGTGTTGAAATTCAGTCGACTTCAGTCTTTTCAGATGGCATTGCATCCTTCCCATGGGTTATTCCTTCGAACAAGGAATCCATCGAACTCGAGGTCGATGTCATTCCACTTGTAAATCAAAATATCCTTTTCGCTGTCCCAAACAAGGCAACTTACGGTTTTGATACCGTCGATCCTGAACTCTTGGGTGTTAGCATCTCGGAGTTCGACCATGTCGAAGCCAACCCCGCTACTTCAATCGAATTTGTAATTGCGGACCGGCCCATGCTCCCATCACACGCTAATGCTCACATGTGGCGTTCATGGTCAGATGACTCGAATCTTGATGGAATCATGCAACGCGATGAAGTCCAAGTTCGGTCTCTCTTCGTTCCTGAGGACAGAACCCCTCTTCAGGGCACATATGTGCTTGAGCTCGATACTTCTGAAGCATATTCTGGTTCTTACTTCGTGGGATGGCTTGATGTCGCCGATTCTGCAGGCAATGTGATGCTTAACTCAGGTTCTTTTGACTCTCCACTGTTCAATGTTCAAGTCAACAACGACGGTTCACCTCAACTCGGCACTTCATCTGCATACTGGGGTCACGGAGACTCGGTATGGATTCACCCCGGTGAATCAAACATCATGCATCTTCCTTTGCTCGATTTGAATGGTATCTCTGATATTACTCACATTGAAGTCAATTTAGCGGGTAACCAAATTGACCCTGTTGAATTCAACTGGAATTCTGAGAACCAGAGATGTACCAGTCTCAATATATTCCTTGACATTGAATCATGCACATTCCAACCTGCGGATTCTGGCAGTCTGTTTTCTTCGGAAGGCATGTTCATTGTCAATTTCTCACTCGAATGGGGCTTTGACCCGGATGTGAGTCTGTTGCGCATTCCCAATGTGTTAGTCCACGATTCGCAAGGACAATCAAACTCTATTTCCGTACCGGATTTGAGTTGGAGTTTTTCCGGTGAGGTTGCTGTGAATTCACAAACCCTTGAATTCTCTTTGGACGGTTCTGAGGTGGAAACCCTTGGGACGTGGGTAAAACCACGCGCAGACATTGGTGTGAATGGCGAACTCACTTGGCATCGATCCCATAGGGCAGTCATCCAATCGATGGAATTGGATATCGAAATTGGAGAAAATGAACTTCTCGCCGACAGTGTTAACGGGAGTTTTTCTGGTATTCTAACGGCTCCTTTGGAACCTGGATCTTACGCTGTATTCACATCGCTTCATAACCCTCCAAATGGAGCAATTGACCGAACTCCGACAACCCCACCTGCTTGGTTCATTGTCGATAATAAGGCTCCATTAATCGTAGGAATACCTTCTCCGGTGAATGAAATTGTGCTTGTCGAGGACACATGGAGTTCTCTTGACATTGAAATACTCATCTCGGAGGGCGACCGGCTCGATGAAAGTTCATTGATACTGCATTGGGCAGTTCATCCAGAAGGCGTTGGTATCTCGAGTGATTCGGTCGTGAACGGTAGCGAGCCTCTCGCGATTGTCGGAGGACGTGCCTTTGGCGATGCAATACCATGCGCAACGAACTTGAATCTTGATTCAATGCTGACACCATCGATGCGCAACGATGCTCTCGAGATGAGAATTTGGGTGAGTGGATTTGATCAGGCCGGTCATGAAATCAGTACATTGTCCAATGATATTGATTCACCACTCTCCGTTTGGGTTCTTGAGCAACGCATTGCAGAGTACTCATTCACCGAACCAGTAATGAAACCCAGTAAGCAGATTGCTGCGGGTGAAACAGTTGCTCTGGCTGTAGAAATTTCAAACTCAGGCCTTGCAGATGGTGAAGCCCAAATGTTCGTCGAACTGGTTGAAAGTAACGGTGCTCGAACACGAATTGATGCTCGTAGCATCGAAGTTGAGTCTGGGGGAACTTATGTTTACACGAAGGACTGGATTCCTGCACGAGAGGGTACAATGTGGATTGAGTTCCAAATTATTAACGGACCAAACGTTCAAACCAACACGGTCTACATTGACGAGGCGAGTTCAGATGGTGTCTTTTCGAGCGTTGCATCTGTGAGTCCAGTTCTACTTGTCATTATTTTCCTGCTTACCGTATCCCTTGTGGGCTTGTTGATTTTCGGATTGAAAACTCCTCAGCAACAAATGGGTCGCCCCCAGATGCATGCACGGAAGCAAGTAGCACCTCTTCCATCGAAAGGTCAGCCAAGAATGCCTCCGACGAAACCAAAAACGCCAGCCTCAGGCCCTTATGGAGCCCCAAAGCAAGCAGCTTCCCCTGGAGAAAACCCATACAAGTGATTCTTACAAACCATCCGAAGGTTTTGAAGTCTTGATGCCGACCGCAATGTGGAGGGAGTAGGAGGATCGCTGACAGAGTTCGACTCTGAGGAAAGTCCCCTCTCCACAGTGCGAACGGCTTACAGAAGTAAGAGAACAGAAATGGTCAGGTCAATGCTGCAGAAACGAACGATACAAGGTGTGTACAATGAAGTTGAAAAACCGAGATTGCCTTGTGGTCGATGAGACGAGCAACCCCGTTGGAGCAAGTCCAAACAGCCCTGTTGACGCTGCACGTCGAGGGGCAGGTAGGATGCTAAGTTGAATGCGGTCGCCGAAAGGTAACAGAAAGGGGCTTACTCCCTACTCCCTCCACTTCAATATTCATCGTTGTAAAGTACGGCATCGAGAGGTTTCATCGCCATAGGAGTGGCTACAGCGATGCCGTCCCCGTAGTCTTTCCAATCCGGTTGACCACGTATTTTGCTTCGTATCGTATGCTCTGCGGTAAAGACCGCAGGCAGCAGGAAGGTACTCGTGATGAATGCGAAGAAGATGAGCAGACACATAATCATGAAGAAGTTTTCAAGGCCAGGGAAAGCAGCAATAAATCCTGCAGCGATTCCCGAAACAGTCGTTACAGTTGTCTCAAAAATCGTTTGGCCTGTTTCTTCGATGGCATTGGCAATGCCGGTTGGCGTTTCGCCTTCTTCCTGTATTCTGTGCATCACGTGAATTGAATCATCAACGCCTATGCCGAACACAATCGTCCCAATCATTGCAGTGAATATGTTGACGTTTACATCTCCACTTTTCATCAACAGTGGTTGCCACAGAATGACGATTGCTACAGGTATCATCGTGTAAATCCCTAGCCTTGGTGAGCGGAATACAATACTCAGAACGATGGTTAAGATGATCATAGTCACGACGGTTGTGAGTGTTTGAGCATCATGGATTCCATCGTTGATATCAAGCGATACTGGTAAACCTCCAGTCAGCAGTGATGTACGAGTTTTACCGTCAACCGGAGGTTCATTGGTGAGCATTTCGTCGATGTCATCTCGCAACTCACCTGCAACATTGAGGTTCATGTACGGTTGTGTAACATACACAATGGCTTTTGTTCCATCTTCATTGAGAAGCATGGACTTTACCTCTTCAGAAAGGGTGTCGAACACTGCATTCACCATGTCCTTCCGAAGGCCTTGACGTCCATCCTGGCCAGTGAGTTCGAGGCTCAACCATGCAACACATTCTGGGTCTGTAATATCTGTACTTTCCCAGCAAGGGTCGTGCAACAAATCCCAGAGACTTCCCTCGTACAAGGTCACGCCGTCAGTCAGCGTTATCGTGGCTGGAATTGTTCGCAAAAATGTGATAATGCTCGTCGTATTGGTTTCATCAACCATGTCAATCTTGCCTTCAATGGAATCAATGGCATCCAAAACTGGCATGTCCCGTATGTTTTGGGTTTTGTTTTGTTGTGCTTCCAATGTCCGGTCTTCAGCATCAAAGATGAACAGAGAAGTTTGCCCTCCACTGAATTGACGAGAATATTGTGCCAGAGTATTGAGCGAGGCGATTCCATCGGGTGCTTCCGAGCTTCCAGTAATCGGCTCATTCATTTCATCCAAATTGAGTACTCCAACGCTCGTGACGAGGATTGCACCTGCGATGATGAAGGCGAAACCGTAGACTGGCCAAGTACCGACTTTCTTCCAGGCAGAGGGGTTGGAGCGCTTGTTAAATCGCATCATCCACGCTAATGTTGGCACAAGTATGATACTAAAAATCAATGTTGAGAAAATGCCGATGCATAAGGTCACTCCGACCGAGCGAATTGGAGACACCGATACAATCTGTGGAGCGATGAGGACAGAAAAGCCGACGATTGTCGTCAAGGCCGAAAGGAACACTGCGACACCCGTGGAGCGTGTCATTTCAAGAACGCATTCACGATAGAAGTTGATGTCCCAAAGGTCAGGGACTTCTTCAGGTGGTTTACCCTGTCGACGTCGTCTTTCGTTCTCATCGTTGGCTTTGACTAATTCTTTCCGCCGTACTTCCTCGATACGGTTCACCATGTGAAGTGCATAGTCAACCCCCAGGCCTATGAGAATCGGGAAAGTAGCAACAATCATCGGCGTCAGAGTGATGTTGAGAAGTACCGATGAGCCAAATGTCACTGCAAGAGCCATCACAATCGGGGCTCCAGTGATGACGACCACTTTCAGTGAACGATGGAGTAGAGTAATGACGAGGACCGTGAATACGACAGACCAGGGAAGTATCTTTAGCAGATCTTCGTAAATCGCATCGGAAATGTCTTCAAGGACTTTCGTGAGTCCAGTTACCGTCATTTCAGTATTTTGCATGTCGCTTGGTCGGTCGTCAATAACGCTTTGGAAGTGTTTGTGTAGTTCGCTGAAGTCTTCAAAATTGGCTTCTGTAGGGTCGTGGTGCATGCCAATGACAATTGCCGCAGTATCCCAAATCCCATCTCCATCGATGTCGTTGGTTTTGTTGCCGTCGCCGTCGCTGTCATAGTCGAGGTCCATATCGTTGGTATCTTTGAACAAGGCATCGAATCCACCGTTTGATTCCTCGATAATTCGGTCGACTCTTTCTTGGTCTGGAATTGAATATGACCCGCCGCCAGGCAGTAAGGTGCAGTCGAGTGCGAGAGGGATTCGCGTGTTGATTCCGTGCTCACACAGTGAACTGTTGAACCTGCCATCTGCCGAATTGATTTCTTTGATGACTTGGGCTGGGGAAATTATCCACAATACGCCATCGTCCCTCCCATGGTCGTCTTTACTGTAGTCGATTCCTCTGCCTGTAGCACCTGCGCCATCGACGTTTTCATCGTCGCCTTCAATCCAACTGATTTCCCGTAAATAGGCTACATCAGTAATATTCACCTGGTCTGCGGTGTTGTAAGCATTTGGTGTTTGAACATAGATGATGGCGATATCAGTTGACCACTCTGTTCGAACTTCTTTGAGAAGTTCTGTGGAGGCGGCTCCATCGGGAAGAAATATCTCCACATCATCATCAATTTGTTCTTGGAATGACATGCCTTGTTGGGCGAAAAATGCAGCCACAACGAGCAACAAAATGACGACAGTTGATGGTGATGCAAGGATACTTCCGTAGAATTTGTCGATACGACGCATTGCATGCGCACCGGTTTGTTCTCGGAAGTCCGACATCTTTTCGAGGAGATTGCCGCCTTGTCCGCCCTTCTCCATGATCATGCGATAACGAGGTGGGCTTTGAATCATACTCCAAAATGTCGGGAGTCACAACCGAAATGAGCTTCAATCGAGTCCAAATTCTCGAACCAAAAGGTGTCGAAGGAAACCTCGGGCGCTTTGAAGAACAAGTCCTGTTGCCATGAGTGAAAGTCCGAGAACTCCAATCCACACCGCAGAAAGTCCTGGTCCTACGAAACTGTCGATTTGAGTTGTGACGCCTCGTGCTGCATTCAAGCCCATTGCTGCTCCAGTTGCTAACAATCCGAATCCTGGAAGGCCGAGTACGAGTAGAGGTTTCTTTTGAGACAGTGAGAGCATAGCCCATGTAAGGACTGTAAATCCGTGCGATACAGCAGTGAAGTTTGACCCCTTTGGGACATCGTAACGGATCACGGTTGGTACTTCGACAATTTCCAATTGCTTTTCGCGAGCATCTTCCAGCATCTCCAGCGAAAGTTCCATTCCTTCTGAATCGAAACGCAGACGATCGAGAGCAGTACGGGAGAACGCTCTGAAACCGGATTGAGTGTCTTTAATCCCAAGGTCGCTTGATAGGTTGCTTGCAGCAGTGATTACTTTGATTCCAAGTCGACGGTATGCAGGCATGTGAGTACCGCTTCCGCCTTCGACAAACCGTGAACCGATTGCAAAATCGGCTGAACCATCAAGGATTGGCTTGAGCAGTTTTGGAATGTCCTCTGAGCGGTGTTGCCCATCGCTGTCGAGAACCACGAGTGCATCGACATTCATTTCCTTGGCTCGTATGAACAGGGTCTTCAAAGCCCCACCATAGCCACGATTGACGCGGTGACGAATGACCGTTGCACCGCACGCCTCAGCAATCCGTGCACTTGAATCGGATGAACCATCATCGATGCATATCACCGCATCCACGTGGCGTAGTGCAGTGGTAACAACCGTACCAATGGTTTCTTCCTCGTTGTACATTGGCATGCCAGCGACGATGAAAGGTTGAGTTGAATCGTCACCGCGAATCATGATTCCACCAATTGTTCGCGCTTTCTGGTGCTATTTAGTAATATAGTAACTGCACCAACACTTGTTGTCGTTACAAGGGTACCGTTGAATGCGTATACGAGCATAAGGGGGCCCCTTGCAATTCAAAAGCATGCCACTCGTGCCGGGTCAAGGATTATACCATCCTAATCTCCGCTTAGAAATATGGTCGAGGAATCAGAAGAGGATTCCGAGGAAGAAGATTCTGCATCGCTTATTAAATGGAAAATTGTCTTCCTTACAGTATTAACATTAATTTTAGCAAAAATTTTCATTCCCGAAGATGTTCAACAAGGGTGTTGTCTCTCCATTTTATTGGTCTTAATGGCGCTTGGATTCGAATAAATGATAGCATATGTTCATGAGGGCTTCACCATAAGACCCTTGTGCATGAATTAGACATTCACGAGGGCTTGCAGTGGGCCATATACAACGCTACCCTTTGCTTACCCTCTGGCAAAGGAACCCCTCTGATATTGGGATTGTTTCATATCCACTCAATGCTTGGGTGGTTCGTCCCAATGGTCCATGTCCATGAAGGAAAAGTAGGTGCTCAAAGTGATGAATACTTTATTTCCAGAAGTAGCAGATAACGTATTCAAAGGGAACAGAATCGCCTATTGGGTCCTCTGGTTCTATGTGTTTAAGTCAATCTTTGCAGGTTTTGTTCATATGTTTGCATCGGATGGCGGTGCTCAAAGTATAGGATCGGTAAAACTCGATAGTTTCACACAAGGGGGCGCTGATAGTGTTGTAACGATGTTCGGATTATGGGGCATGGAACAGTTTGTTATTGGTTTAATTGTGCTTGTCATATTATGGCGTTACAAATCACTTATTCCTTTAGCGTGGGCAATATATGCCGTAGAATACTCTGGGAGAGCATTGAGCCACGAATTCACGCCCGGTTTAGTTACAGAAAAAACGCCTCCAGGTGTAATGGTTGATACTCTACTTGTTCCATTGGCTATCGTTATGCTTATTTTTGCTATTTAAACACAAAAAGAGTCGAAGTATTCCCAAATCAATCTTGATTGAGCGATTTACAGAACGAATCAAAGGGTGTATGCAAAGACCCACTGATTTCATCGGGCGATATTCTTGACTGTGTTTTTAACATTAGTTTTGGATTAAATTGCCCAACCCTTAATTCAGTGGTAGTCTTCATCACCGCATGGTCGATTTGAATTGCCCGCATTGTGATGGCACAATCGAACTTGATGACGAAGCATATGGGGACTTTGAATGTCCATTGTGTGAGCTGGAATTCGAGTTTGGAGAGCCTCCGATTCAATCGATTCAACCAAATCATTTTGTTCAACACGCTCACCCTCATCAAGCAAAGGAAGGTGCTTCTGACAGTACAATGGACATGTTGACCGGAGTGGGTATCGGCGCAGCAATCTTTGTGTTGGTGGCTGCACTGCTTCTTGTTCTCATGGTAATATTTGTTCTGATGGCTTTGAGTACACTCAATGGTGGGATTATGGGGGGTTAGTGTACGTTCGGTCGGCAGTCATGGATTTTGTATTCCGTGGAATGAATTTTACATTGGTTGGTGCATCACAGAAGGACCGTATTGTGTCAGTAATACGCCATACTGCGACCTTCTAAAACTGGATTTATTGGAATACATGCAATGGGTAATTGCCAAACGTGAAGGAAAGAAGGGCGCAGGGCTTGTCATCGATGTTGGGGCAAACATCGGTAATCATGCTGTCTTCATCGGTTCAAATTGCTAAGTGGCCGTGCCTGAACCGTCCTTGCACGTCTGCTTCGCATGGAATGGGAATTTGGGATTACGGCGGCGCCTCAAACAAGCGTGAACAATCTTGAAGTTGAACAGGGTCACCCTTCGTCCATGCGACCGGTTCATCTTCTGTTGATGCTGGTCATTCTCGCACCGGTTACCGGATGCCTCGACGGCGGTGGAAGTGACTCAGAAACGTCCGGCACCTACACAGTAGATTCGTCGATGACGTTTCTTGAATTGGAGGCGAAATCCGCTGACTATCAAGACGAGGCAACCGTTGAATGGAGCCTTGATTCCTCAACCGTCTTCGAAGCCATCGAGGCGGCTGGTGGCCACGTTGTCGGCGTTCTCTTCTCCCTTACCTACGGCGAAGACGAGACCTCGGGAGGTCCGCTTTGTACGGGTGGCGAGGCCGATGCACCCGACACGATTACAGCAACTGCTTCCAAGGGTGAATGGAACCTTACGGGTTCGGGAGAAAACCCTGGGTCCCATGAGGTGAACCTAACTTGGCACAACGCTTCCCTTCTCACCGATGTGATTGAAGGATTGACCAAGAGTGAAATCGAAGATCAGTTGGCCTTTGGCGAAGAGGCTCTGGGTGCCTACAATCTGGCTGTAACGGTTGATGCGGAGGCCTTCGACGGAGTCCTCTGCTCACACAACGACGATGGCGAAGAGGTCACCACCGTGGTCAGTCTACTCGTTTTGGACTTCACGATTCTCGATGAAGACGGTGAAGCGTTGACGGGTATGGCAGTCGGTGACGGCTCCCTCCCAGTCTTCTTGTCTGCAGGATGGATCTTCTCCGTCGTGTTCCTCGTCGGTTATATCTCCACCAAGCAGCGCGACCGATTCCATCTTGACCTTGATTTTGGTGAACCAGAAACTGAGGTTGTTGAGGATGAATCCACCTCCGACGGTGAAACCCTCATCGACAGCTACCGTGCTCGCGTCATCACCCTTTCCGCCTTGTACGTGGCCCAAGGTGTTCCGTGGGGTTTCATCACCGTGACGATGGTCACTTTCCTCGCTGCAGAGGGTGCTGACGCCAGCGACCTCGCCTACCTGTTGACCCTCGGCACCTTACCATGGTCATTCAAGTTCCTTTGGGGACCCATCATTGACCGTTTTCAAGTACCGGCTCTTGGACGCCGTCGTCCATGGATTCTCATCGCCCAAACGGGCATGGTGGCGCTGCTCGTGACCATGCTGATGGTTCCCGATTTGACCAATAACATCTCACTTCTCGGTGCGCTGTTCTTTGTCTACAACGTTTTCACGGCCCTGCAAGATGTTTCAACCGACGCCCTTGCTGTTGATGTGCTCCAATCTCACGAATTTGAACGCGTCAACAGTTACATGTTCACGGCCAAGTCTTTGGGTGGTATCATCGGTGGCGCTGGGCTCGGCACCATCATCGGTGTTGTTGGCATCCGTGGCGCCTTTTTGATTCAGATTCCGATTTTGGTGGTCATCATGATGGTGCCGCTCTTCATGCGTGAACGCCCCGGTGAGAAGCGCTTCCCGTGGGACGATGGTGTCGCTGTTGAGAACGTCGAAGATGCTGAGGAAGGCGTCGAGGAAGTTCGAGACTTTAGCGTCATTCTGGGCAACATCCGAACGGCCTTTTCGGTTCGTTCAGCCCAACTCGGTATCGTGGTAAGTCTCGTCATTTCCCTCGCCTTCATTCTCATCCCCATTCTTCCGTTGCTCTTCCTGCAAGAATTGGGTTGGACACAAGAAGAATTCAACGCCACCAAGGGCGGCATCATCCTTGTGGTGACGATGTTGGGGGCCATGGCCGGTGGCGAACTTGGTCGGCGCTTTGGAGGGAAATCAATGCTGATGTTTGCGGCCCTCTGTGCTTCGTTGACAACCTTAACTTGGGGCATGCTCGATTCCATGTGGAGCGAAGGATGGTTCATGATGTTGGTGTGGATTCTTCACAGTTTCCTCTGGGCCATCGTCTCCATCTGTGCCTATTCTCTGATGATGCGGGTCACCTGGGCCGAAGTGGGTGGAACGCAATTCACGGGCTACATGGCGATGATGAACCTCTCCGCCATCATCGGCTACCAGTTAGCACCCATCTTTGCCGCACAGTACGACTATCAGTCCATCTTC
>Ga0233444_10005080_pt1 | contig 12267 bp, 14 predicted proteins | sample SI_124_October20_6_FD_182792 | JGI IMG/M metagenome (GOLD analysis project Ga0233444, IMG submission 182792) | Seawater microbial communities from Saanich Inlet, British Columbia, Canada - SI_124_October2016_10_MG | ecosystem: Environmental > Aquatic > Marine > Inlet | place: Canada: British...
TTTATTTTTTTTATTTATTAAATACCACTTATGCACAGTGTAACCAATTGTTAAAGATAACAAAAGTATTTCTAAGGCCGGTTCTATCCAGTTTAAGCTAGCTAGAGTAAATGAAGATGCATTTAATAAATACAGTTTCAAATCTTCACCTGCTATCATTTCTGAGCGTTAAGAACAGCGTTACCTTTGTAAGGCACGTTATCTATAGTTCTTAATGTAGGTGTTATAGTTGAATTATTAGTTCTCATAACTCTTGTACCTACTATTGGTTTAGCAGTATTTAATACTTTACCTGCTGGTGCTTGTTTTTCTCCGTAACTTGGCATAATTATCCTTTTAAATTTTCCATTTTGTTTTCATCATCTAATTGTTGCATGATGTTTTTATTCTTTTTCTCTTGTTCAGCTCTAGCCGCTGATTCGTTTTTAATTTTATTTTCTTTTTTAATACCGTTTAATCTTTTCTTTGTTTTAACAGCATCAACACCTTTACCTACTAAATGACCAGCTATTAAACCTAAATGACCTACATTAACTTTAACACCGCCTATATTAGCATTTACACTGTTGTTAGCTAAGTTTTGAAAAAATCTTTGATAATCAGTTTTTGGAGTTTTAAAATTGCTAGCAGCCATAGAACTGTTAGGGTTTTTCATTGAGGCTCCAGAAGGGTTACTATAAGAACTTGGTTGGTCTTTTGCTTCGTATCTTGGATCTAAAGGTTCTGTTTCACTCTGTGTTAAGCCTAGTGGTTTATTAAAGTCTTCAGCAGTAAGAGAACTATTATTTTTAGCTTTTATATTGTCCTCTACTTGAGTGGCTTTATTAATAGCAATTTCACCAGCTTTAGCTTTTAAATCACCCGCGTCTTGACCTGTAATTTCAGCTGCCTTATCAAAGCCTTTATCTATTTTTCCTTGTATTGCCTCTGCTCTTCCTTTAGCTTTTCCAGCAAATGATTTAGTTTTTTCTATAGCTTTACCTAGCTTCTGATGTTTAGAAGAGAATTTTGCTAATTTTTGAGCTTTAGCAACACTTTTTTGACCAGCTTGACCAAGTTTCTGAATCTGAGGCATTGTATTTTGAGTTAGCTTAACAGCACCTTTTGTAGTTGCCTTAGCTGTTGTTGCAGCTGTTTTAGTAGCTTTCGCTGTAGTACTTACTGCTTTGGTTCCTTTAGCGAATTTACCCGCTGTCATAGCTGCTTTACCAGCTTTAGCTGCTTTAGCTGCCTTTGCCGCTGTAGCTGCTGCCTTACCTGCTTTAGCTGCCTTTGCCGCTGTTGCTGCTACTTTAGCTGCTTTAGCAACTTTAAGTGCTTTAACCCCCATAAGAGCTAGTTTACCTATTCCTAATATCGTACCTACAGCAGATGCGCCGTCATTATGTAAAGGAGTGTTTTTTGGTTGTTTATAAGGCATATTATCTTGTTTTGTCTTTGTTAACGTAATCTATTGATTTAGTAATTACTTTATAACTATATCTATTACTTTTTTCTAATTTAGTTGTAGGCATATCTTCTTCGCCTAGCATAATACGGTACATGCGACTTATCAGCTGTTTGCACTTAAATGAAACTTTGTATATATGATATTTTTGAGTTGTGTGGTTTCTTTTTCTCCACACTATAATCCACCCTTGTTTCAATAATCTGTTCCAGCGCCTGTTATCCCAGCTGAATGAGTACGTACCTTTTATAAAATCATCTTTAGTAAACATATCTATAGCATCAAGATATATCAATAGTTCTAAATCTGCATCTGTCAAGTCATTAATTTTACAAGCCCATTTTCTAATTATTCTATAATGTTTAAGTAAACCTAGTTCTTTTAAATCACTAGAAGTTAACTTTCTCATAGTATAATAACTACATCAAACTCTTTAATAACTTTATACTCTTCTTTGTTTATTTCAATATTAAATCCAGACGATTTATCATAATAAATTTCATCACCTTTTTTTAATACAGATACTTCAGAGCCAGGTTCTATAACCTTAGCTCTTCTATACCTAACATCTTCTCTTTGCTTTTCAGCTAGAATTAATCCACCTTTTGTTTGAACATCAACTTCTTTGATTGGTTCAATTACTATAAACTTACCTACTGCTTTCATGCTCTTATGTTATTAATTACACAATCAGTTGATAATATAGTAGTAGCTACTGAAGCTGCGTTAAGTAATGCACTCTTAGTAACTAGTAAAGGATCTATAATTCCGGCTTTTACCATATCAACCGTTTTTCCTGTAACCACATTTAATCCTAAACCTTTTACTTCTGGAGTTTCATAATTTTCTACACCAGCATTTTTTAATATCAATTTAAAAGGCTCTTTGATAGCACAATAAAGTACTTCTTCGCCTATTGACTTAGGTTCTAAATGTTGTGCAGCATTTAATAAAGCTATACCACCACCTGGCACTATACCTTCCTTAATCGCAGCTTTTGTAGCACAAATAGCATCTTCTACTCTATCTCTCTTCTCTTTTAATTCTATTTCTGAGTTTGCCCCAACTTTAACTGTAGCTACTTTAGCTTTTAGTTTAGCTAGTCTTCTTTCTAGTCTAACTATAATATTAGGGTTTTTAGTTTCTTTTATATTCTTATCTAATAAAGCAATAGTTTCTTTAACTTCTTTATTTTCTGTTAAATCAACTTTTAATATTGTATCTTCGTGATTTGTTATAGATTTAATACATGATCCTAAATGTTCAGGTTGTATAATATCCATATCATCTCCTAAGTCTTCATTAATAAGTGTAGCACCAGTCACAGCACATAGATCTGATAATACATCTTTTTTGCTGATTCCGTATACTGGTGCATCTATGATGTTAACTTTTATATTGCCTTTAGATTTATTCATGGCCAGCGCGGAAACCACTTGTGGGTCAACATCAGCAATGATAAGTAAGCTCTTACCATTTTTAATAACATGTTCAAGGACTGACTGTATTTTTCTAACATTAGGTATAACTGATTCAACTATCAACACTAGCGGGTTTTCAAGCTCTGCAGTCCCTTTTTCTTTATTAGTAATAAAATGGTTGTTCTTTAATGCTTGATCATATTGAACACCTTCTATTAACTCTACTACAGTCTCAGGTTGTTCATTTGTTTCCATCATAACAACTCCTGTTTCGTCTACTAACTTAAAAGCTTCTCCTATAACTTTACCTAGTTCTATATCATTATTAGCTGATATAGTAGCAACTTGGTCTATTTTTCTACCTGTTACTTTCTTACTATTTTTATTTAAATAGTTTAATACCTTTTTAACAGCACTATCAATACCTTCTTTCATTATTCTACTGTCTTCTAGTAGATTGTGAGCTTGTGCTTGATCTAATATTGCTTTTGCTAAAACAGTTGCTGTAGTTGTTCCATCACCAGCATCTGACACTGTTCGTTGAGCTGCTTGTTTAATAAGTGTTGCTCCAATATTTTCTATAGAATCTTGTAACGTGATTGAATTAGCTACTGTTACTCCATCTTTTGTTATTTGTGGCATGCCATTAGCGTCTTCTAATATAACACATTTACCACTTGCTCCTAAAGTAGATCCTACTGCATTAGTAAGTTTCTCTACCCCAGTTAATATCTGACTTCTGGCACCATCACCAAAAGCCAGATTTTTAACTAACTTTATTTCTTGCATTTAATTTAATTTGATATAATTGATTTTGAATATTACTCGAAGGTTTTAATTACTTTCGGTCCATTGGTAAACTCTAGTTTTTTAGCATAATGTTCAATAGAACTATCTATTGCTTGTTCTGCTCCACCTATAGTTTCTCTTCTGGTAACATCAGTCCATATTTCAGGATCATCAATGTCTCTATATTCGGTTTGTAAGAATCCATTAGGCAATTGAACTATTCTCCAGTTTTTCTTCTGTGAAATATGTTTCCATGCTTTTATGGTTTCTTCTGTTGGTTGTGATGCACTAGACCACGTATTAGTGCGGGTGTATAAAAACGTCATTGTATTTGGTTTTAAGTTAAACGTTGGTTATTTATATTATCACTTGATAATTCGGTTATTTAGTTATTTCTAACTGTTCTATTCTTTGTTTTAAGTTTTCTATTATTTCTTGCTGTTCTTGTATTACTTTAGTTATTATAGCAAACTCCATACCTACTCTTAAAGATCTAGTGTCTTCGTAACCAGAAATAAGTTCACCTTGCTCTTCTAATAAAACTCCATTTTCATCGTGTGTTTTGTACACTCTAGTATCGCTAGATTTTACTAAAGAAGGAAAAACTTTTTCAAATTCCTGTGCTATAAAACCTATTTGTTTTTTATCATTATCTATAAAATTAAAGTTCTTAACTTTTAAAGATAATATATCATTTAATTTAGGCTTTGCATCAATAATATTTTCTTTTAATCTTTCATCTGAAGCAATAGTTCCATATGCTCCGTTTACGTTTTCTAAATCTCCATCAGAATAAACTCTCATTTTATCTCCTACTGCTCCTGCACCAATATTGTAGGAGCTTTGCACTGTAAGTACTCTTGCTTGTTGGGTAGTAGACGTGCTCGTGAGTTTACAAACATATCCACCATCAGGGACATTGTCTTTTGAAACATGCAACCTTGCTGTTGGAGTATATTCTCCAATACCAACATTACCTGTGTCATCTACATAAACATCAGTCCTAGAATCAGTGACATTTCTTATAGAAAAACCAGCTTGTGTATTTTGAACTATTCCAGAACCTATTGAAAATTGTTTAGTTGCTAACGTATTGTCAAATACTACATTAGTATCTCCCGCATTTACTCCTCCAGTAGAATGAATAATTAATCCTTTTGATGTTGTCTCACCTTCTACTCTTAGTGCTTCTACAGAAGTTCCTTTTTGAATAAAAGATACTTCTTTTAAAAGTGTTGAAGGACTGCCTGAAACCGCAGTTCCAAATAAAGGAAAAGAACCTCCACTTTCCCCAATAAGTCTGTTAAAGTGAACTTGAACCGGCATCGTACCTTGCGATGTAGTGTCTATTTTATAAACTTCAACATAAGTACTATTACCATCAACCGCGATTCTAGCTTTATTTATCCAATCGTACCCACCATATTGTTCTAGTTTTAAAGTATGCTCTGCTCCTCCTTGAGTGTAAGATTTAAAATAATCAATAGAGTATGTAACTGGGGCGAAGCTACCTCCTGTTATACACAAGTCTATACGAGCACTGCCTCTAGCACCTGCAACTGTGTATTGTGCCACTCTATACCATCCAGCAGCAGATGGAAATGTCAACGTTCCTAATCTAAGACTATCAAAACCAGTTGAAGCACACGCTATACTAGTTTCACTACCAATAGTACCTACAGTAAGTTTGTTACTTAGAACAGTAGTTCCAATACCAACATTACCTAAGTTATTTATATTTAATCTTTCAGTACCTCCGGCAACTAAAGCTAATCCACCATTGCTTCCAAATTCTTTAATACCTAGCTTTTGGGTATCATCAGTACGTCTTTTCTGTATTAAGTAGTTATTGTAATTATTATTTGTAACACGTATTGCAGTTTGATTAACAGTGTCTAATATATCTAACTTAACAGCTGGAGCATTAGTTCCAATGCCAACTTTGCCATCACTAGCTATACGCATTGTTTCGTTGTTACCTGTCGTAAATGAAAAACTACCTGCACTATTACCTGAAGATTTTAAATCTACGTTTGTGCCAGATACTCCTATGTAAAGATTTTGCGTACCATATCCTATTATAGATTGTGTATTGGCAGTACTTATAACTTCCAATTTAGCACCAGGACTAGTAGTTCCAATACCTACATTACCATCTCTAGTTATACGCATTCTTTCACTTAAGCTAACAGCTGTATCAACAGGGATATTAGCACTTGTTGAGGTATTAAGAAATCTAAAAGAACCATCATTCTGCAATACAAAAGCTTGAGAATACAGAGAATATTGACCTTGAGATGATAAAAAAACATTATTATCTGTGCTACTAACTTTTACACCTCTTGAAAGAACACCATTTGACCCGCTATAAGAAACTCCAAGATTAAGTTGACTTCCACCTGTAGTATAATTATCTCCTATCAGAGTATAACCGTTAGCAAATCCATTAACAGAAGCTTTTATAACAGGTATACCAACATTAGCAGTATCTGCTTTTACTGTTAGTATAGAATCTGGAATAGCTGTGCCAATACCTATTTTACGTGAGTTACTTATATTTATAGCTGTACCACTACTAGTTAAAAAAGAAATAGTACCAGAAGCACCGCTATTATAAATTTTAAAATCTTTGTTATTACTAGTGTAACCAACAAAAGCTTCTTGTGAAGTAGTTGCTGTGTCATAATACTCAATATAATTAGACTGTGTTGATGGATTTCTGTACAACTGTAATTGATTTGCTCCACCTCCATCAACTCTTATTTTACCGTTTCGAACATGTAAGATTGTTTGTGGATTAGTAGTTCCGATACCTACATTGCCACTAGAACTTATACGCATTCTTTCTATAGCAGCTTCGCTACCGCCTGTAGCATTATATGGAGTAGTAGCAAATGTCATTGCTCCACTAGGAAGAGCTCCACCAACGTAGTCATTAGAAATTCCAACATAACCTAAGTTATATGGAGAGTTCCCACTACCATCACTAGAGAAAAACTCAAACCTGCCCATTTCCGCAACTGACCATCCGGTGTCGTCTTTTCTTTGAGTTATTCTTATAATTGGCTGATCCGTGTCTAATCCATTTTTAGAAACGTCTAAAGTAGCTAATGCAGACCCATTACCAATACCAATATTACCTGTTACACTATCTTCATATATTGTGCTATTTACTAGGTCAGTGCTTGTACTAAATTTTGGAATATAATTAACTGTACCACTCCCACCAATTCCAGAAAAACTAGCACTACCTGGTAGATTAGCTACAGCTATTTGCTTAGTTTTGTTACCATCTCTTGAATCTGATATTACAACTAAATCATTTCTATTCGCGGGTGTTGATTTTATAGGGTAAGAGTATAATACAGCCATAATTTATTTTATTTCTTTGATCCTATTTTTAAAGGTTTGTTAGTTAAATAAAGCTTTTCACCTGAATACATAGACACTTTGCTAGCTTTTACGTAAGGTCTTTCAGGAGATTTTCTTATTACAGGTGACAATTCACCTTCGTCAACGTTAGCTCCTTTTACTAATTTATTATTAGCATCTTTGTAATTTTGACCTGAGTCAGTATATTGAGGAGATTTTTTATTTATAGCTTTTTTAACTAAATTAGTCATAGACCTATTAGTCTTGCCGCCAGGTGTTAAGCCATTTTGGCTAGCGCCATGTCTATTTGTTTTTAAACTCATGTTAAATCCCTCTCATATGCTTCATTATAGGACTTCTGTGTCCTTTTCCTTTAGCTTTTTTATCAGCTCTGTTATTTTCTAGATAATGTAATCTAGCAGAAGCAGATAGGTTTTTGTTATAAGCTTCTTTAGCATCATAAGATTCCCCACTCATAGAACTACCGTATTTTTTAGACATTGATGCACCTTTTTTCATTGCATCTTTTTCTCTGTCTATAACTGGCATATACTTAGTGTCAGCATCTTTAACGCCTTTAGGTTTTTTCTTACTAGCACCCATCATATCAAGTTGCCCTTCAGCAAACTCTCTAGATATTGCAGCAGCCTCTTTAGCTTTTCCAGATTCACCTCCGCCGTATTTTCTTTTTTTAGCTCTTTTAAGAGCTCTTCTTTTACCTCCTGCAGTTTTCTTTTCAAACTTTCTAGAAGCGCCGTCATTATCTTCTTTCATCATGATTTTTTATTTTAATTAGTTTGTGCACTTATTTATAGTATTCACACATTATGAGTGAATTTTACTTTTATCTTTAAAATTTATATTTTTAATTTCAATATTTTTAACCTTCTTCCATAAAGATGTTTGGCGGTTGTTCAGGACATTCCTCACCTTCACATACATAGCCTATTAAAAGACCAGAAGCAAATGTCAAAGTAATTTGGTTATTTTTTGTTGCTATAACTGCAACTGCGTTTATACCTGGTTGAGGGCCGAAAGGGCCATTAGCGCTAGATACATAACTATCAGCCATAAATGCTTTATCTACCTGTGTGTCATTTCTAAATCTTGCTGTTCCATCTACATCTAGTTTTTTAGTTGGACTAGTAGTTCCAACACCAACATTTCCAGTATCTGATATTCTTATACCTGTATTACCACCAGCATTCAAAGTTAGTGTCCCACTCCCGTTAGCACTATCAACCTTAAAGTCTCTATTGTTGCTAGTATAGCCTACATAAGCTTCAACTGACGAAGTGGAGGAGTCATAGAATCTAATATAGTTAGCTTGTGATGAAGCATTTCTAGTAGTATCTATAAAATTTGCAGTACCAGTTATTTTAATTTTTCCAGCAACTTCTAGTTTTTCTCCAGGACTAGTAGTTCCTATACCTAAATTGCCTGATTGTCTAAGCACCATTTGATACCCTTGGGTTTCCCAATAAAAGTCTAATGGAGCTCTTTGATACATCCTACCTGCTGAATCGTTATTTATTCTAACTCCACCAGATCCAAACTGCAATTGCTTTGAATTATCAATTCTTATATCTCCATTACTAACATGAAGTTTTGTGGCTGGACTAGTAGTTCCAATACCTACACTGCCTGCAGTAGTTAAAGATGTAGTAGTTCTTGTTAGGTTAAGCAAGTACAAACTGCTCGAACCATTGGTAGTTGTTATATTATTAGTACTACCAGTTGCAGTAAGTTCACCACCAACTATTATGCCATCTAAAAAATTTACAGCCATTTAATTTAATTTAATTTAATTTTATTATTGTAATTTTGTTATTAAAGCTCTTATAGCTCCTGCAGCAATGCTACTTGCTGTTGTTACAACAACTGTGTTATTACCAGTTCTATCTACAGTAGCATATACTGTTTCTTTTGTACTAGTATCATATAATTGAACAGATACATCACCAGTTCCTAAGCTGTGAGTAAATGTATGTGATGTGCCAGAGCTAGTATTGTTTCCTGCAAAAGAAGTTGCATCATTGACATAGGTTGCTACAGCTTCTATAGGTAAAGCTAAGTTATCTCCGGTATTTCCGCCATCGTAAACTAAAAATAGCATTTCGCCTATAGCAGTAGAAGTTGAAACATTATTTGCTATGTCAACCCCTACTGTAGCTGTACCTGAAGAATAACTTACTCTCAAGCCATCTAAATTACCAGGTCCATTTGTGTTAACGTTACCAATACCAACTGATGTTACTGTTGCTAGATCAGTGTCAGATTGTATTACAGCGAAATCTGTTATTGAAGCGCTACCAGAAGCAGCGGCTGTTTGAGCAAGAACTGAATCACCAGGTGTTAAAGGCGTTGAGGCTTGGCCAAAGAAATTACCAGCTACTGTTACCACGTAGTAATCACCAACTGCTACAGCTGTGTTAGTATATAAGTTTGTACCAGCCACTGCGGTTATACCAGTGCTAGCATTGAAACCACCTTTTACAGTAAAACCTCCTACAATAGCATTATCTACATAAGTTTTGTTAGCAGCATCACCACCAGCCGTTGGAGCTCCAACATCTGTAATTTTAAAACCGCCTAAAGCTAAATCAGCCTCGGCCTCTGCCCATGTACTTATGGGCACATCAGTGAATTTTGTTTTTTGTACTTTCCAATCATCAGCAGAAACATCTGTGCCCCATAATAATACATCAGTAGCATAATCATTTGGACTAGTCAATGACATATTCTTTGTAAACAGCCCAAGAGGTTGTGTTATTGTTGTACTTAATTTTGTAACAGGTTCTGCAAATACACCTGGTCTTGTAGTAGATTCATCTAGTTTGTAAGTATCTCCATCATTAACATCTTGAAGTGTAGCTGATCCTCCATCTGCTATCCACTTAGTATAGCTAACCGGAGCATTTATCCATGAAATTTGTGTTCCAGTAGAAGAAAGTAATTGGCCAGAAGTTCCTATACTATTACTTGAATCGTAAATACCTCCTGTATCAACTCTAAGATCTCCTTTCATTGCTACAAATCCATTAGTATTAAAAATGAAATTTTGTGTACTACCACTACCACTAGTTTCTAGTTGAGAATCTGTAATCTCAGTTGTACTGCTAAATACAGGTATTGATCCAACCGTACCACTACCACCGATGCCTATACCATCTGGTAGACTTATCCAACTAGTCCCATTAAAGTATTTTAATTTATTGGAAGTGCTGTTGAATATTATATCACCACCATTAGCAGTGCCAGTAGCAGGATCTGATGTTACATTTTCTAATCTAGCTCCCAGTAATTGATTCTGGTTTAACTGAATATTGTCTAAAAAATTTATTGCCATTATGTTAGTTTAAGTATGCATACCCTGAAAATGGTGCACTGAACGTTATTGTTATATTATCTTTGTCTATGTATTGTATATTACCTATCATTACTTCTTTTGACTCATTTACCACTGTTACTGAAGGAAACTTATCTAAATTATGTTCAATATTCCACGTAGCAGAAGGCACACCTTGAGTAAAATCAAAAGAATCACTAGAAAAACTACCTAAAGCTTTTAAATTAGTTGTTTTAGTCTTAAACCTTGGATCATTACTCTTAGAGTCTGATATTATTATCTCATCACCTGAATCTAATGGAGCATTTTTAAAAGGATAAGACGTTATTATCGGCATATACTTGATTTTTTTGTTAATTTCTTTGGTTTTTCACCTAATTATACTTTATTACACGTAAATAAATAGATTTACTTAAAGCTAGGGTGACAAATGCCCCTTATTAGGTAGCTCTAACAGGCTAATGTCACACTGTTTTAGATATATATAAGTTATGTGCTGCCCTACCACAATAATATTTTGTTTTTAAAACCAAATGCATTTTTAAATTCTGGGTTCCCCATCGTTTTCATAATTATATTTTGCATATATGCGAATAATCGATACGATATTGCGTCATCGAATTTCCGTACGAGTTTAGATTGTTTTAACTTTCACTATACAAACTATATACGACATCGTGTAGATAATATAGATGTAACTAATAAATAAATAACATATGAATATAATAAATAAACTAACATCACCCGATATAATACTACCAATAATCTTTATCACTTATGAATTAATGTTCTTAATATATATAATGTAAGATCATTAGAGTATGTGGGATACACTTAACAACTAAAAATAATAACTAAATAAACATACACTTATACAAACTAAATACGACACTAACAAGATAATAATAATAACTAAACTAAATAAATAATAAATATATGAAAACTAATAACTTAACAACAAAAAGATTTGTAATAAGAAAATCTTTACTCGGTACAAATACAGTAATAACATTTACTAACAAAAAAGATATAACTTTTACTTATGATCATGATGAAATTTACTCAACATTTCAACAAAAGTTTGAAGAAATGGTATGTTTCCAACAGTACAAATCTTACACAAATAGTAATACTGTTCCAAAATTCTGTAGAGAATTAAGTGAAATATCTTAACAAACTAAACTCTTAGTTGATAGTCATACTTTAGAGAGTATAAATATAACGAACATATGACTCAGCACATAGCCGAAATGGTTGGAAGTGAGGTTCGATTCTTCACTCGGTTACTAAACTAAATAAATAATAACTATGTATAATGAAATAAAAATACTACAAGAGTTTTCAAAGAAAGTCTTTGATATGACTCCAATAACCATCAATCAACTATTGATGATAAAAAAAGAATATAATAACTATAAAAATAAATAATATGAATAAAGAACAAAAACTATTTTTAGCAATATTAATTTGCTCAATACTAATAATAATAACAGATGTCGTTACAAACTAATTACGACAATAATAAGATAATAATAATATGAATATAAAACAACATAAGCTAAAGCTTAACAAAAAATACAATCAAGCGATTGTCGATAAAGTACTAAACTCAATGTGGTCAAAGCTCGGTAACGAACTAGATAATGTGATGATGTCAGAAGGTTACTCTGAAACTAACAATGAAATGTTTGACGATCAAGATTGTTACTCAGGTATTATACTAAACACTATGAAATTACAGTGCGATGAGTGAACAACAAAAAATTGAAGCAATCGCTCAAGATATACAAGATGGTATCTACGGTTGGACACAGAAATGTGGAACAGAGTGGCAGAAGTGGACATACTCACTAATGCAAGCTAAGAAAATATATGAAGGTGATTTAATC
>Ga0233444_10005083_pt1 | contig 12266 bp, 20 predicted proteins | sample SI_124_October20_6_FD_182792 | JGI IMG/M metagenome (GOLD analysis project Ga0233444, IMG submission 182792) | Seawater microbial communities from Saanich Inlet, British Columbia, Canada - SI_124_October2016_10_MG | ecosystem: Environmental > Aquatic > Marine > Inlet | place: Canada: British...
GATTATACTGTTAAAATTATCAGAATCGGTATCCGATAGATTTACCGATATTACAGTTCCTAATTTCATTCATAATCCCCATCTTGGTTAGGCAAGTCTTTTTCAACTTCGTCAATAGCGTCCATCAACTGACGTTTTTCTTCAGGTGATAATAACATACCACCATCTGAACCTGAGTTACTATCCTTCATCATACGTTGAACAATTGCTGCTAATTTTATTAAAGCATCATCATTACGAACTGATATGTCTAAATACTCCTTAATTAGTGGAACTACCACCGCAGCATCACCCAAACTCTTAACCATGGGTTCGAGTTGAGCAATCAATAATTTGATTTGCCTATCTTTCTTTTTTTGGTTAGAGTACACATCAGACATTATATCTGAGAAGCTCTTACCTTTAAATAATTCACTATCTTTATCCATTAAATTCCCCCGCCCGGTGAGTTATTGGTAAAATATCTCCTTTAGAATAATCAATATATAGTTCTTTATATATCATTTTCATTTTGCCAACTACCTTTGTAATGTATTGAGTTTGGACACCAGTCCTCTCTCTAATAAGTATGTAAAGCGCCTTTTTGTTGTAAGAATAAAGGTTATCACGTGTTCTAAACAATTCGGTTAGGGAATCTGCGATTTGTCTGTCTCTGTCCTTATTAAACAAGATGAACATATTGTAATCCATATATCTAACATAGTAATCCATAAAATCAGACAAGGCTTCCTTTTGCTGCTTTAAAAATACCTCACTTACAATATCACGAGATGTGTCTATTACATCAACACCATCTCTCATTTTCATCCGCTCGTAATTCTTGTTGTTTTCGTTAAACAAATAGTTTCTTGCGATTACTGTAAAGTATGAGAAGGCTCTACCATTATCACCATTAAACTTATGAATTTTTTCGTTCAAGAAGGCAACTACATTTGCTTTAACATCCTCATAGGGAACTTCAAAGTAATAAGTCTTGTATGTATGAATTACATTCTCAGCAAGTTTATCAAATGGATAATGAATAAATCTATTGTAGATTTTATTCTTTAATCGTTGGTCATCACATCGGTTATATGCGTTTATCGCAAGCTCTGTGATTAATGTAAAATATCTTTTATTCCGCCTCTTGCGTCCCATAATACTCTTCTAATTCTGAAATTATTTCATACATTTTCTTAAATACATCACCAGTTTCATCATCTGCTTCAAATGAACCTAATTTGTCAATCTCTTTTAGTGTTGCCATTGATGAGTCTATCTTAGATGCAATATCTGAGATTAACTCTTCCTGCTCTGTTACAACATCTTCGTGTGCTTCATTCTTACGAAGTAGATTTACTGTCGTGTATCCGAATACTAATGTTAAAATTGATAATATAACTATACTTAATACCATAACTATTATTCTACAATATCTTTAAACGCGTCGAATACACTTGTTTGGTTAATCCCATTCTTATTGAATGTTTCACCAAGGTCACCCTTCTTAGGTCTACCGGTCGTTGATTTACGAGTTGATTTTATTGGGTTCATTTCTTTCATCCATCTTTCATTCTCATATCTTGCGGCAAATAAATCTGCCGTGTGCATTACAAATGGTATAGATGTTTTTAATGCATCATCTTTATTGTACTTAATGAAATACTCTTTATTGTTTTCATCATACAACCCATCAGTAAGTTTAATACCAATCCATTCTTCTTGGGTACATTGAATACCAAAGTAGTTTAGTAGATAGAATGTTCTATCGTTTAGATTCATCCAATGGATGTCTGAATTTGTTTTGTAAATCTTACCTTGATTCTTTATGTGCCATTCCGAATCATTCTTAACGTAGTAATCTAATTCAGGCGTACCCAACTTACCAAGGTCGTGGTGTAGTGCTGTGAATATTAGACTCTCTCTACTGTAATCACCAACACCACCTAACTCTGAGTAAAGGTCATACACCTTTAGAGCATTACGTGTCACTCTAAGAACGTGGTCGATGTATCCACCTGGAAATGCATTGTGGTAATGTTCTACCGAAGATGCTGGTGTGTAAATCATACGCTCCTCGAAGTGGTCGTACATTTTATTGAGGGCTTCCAGTCGGTCACCTTCAAATGTTTTGTTAATTAGTTTACGAAACTTCTCATAGTTTTCTACGAGTTCTTCTGCTGTGAAAAAGTCTAACATATTATTTTAAATTATTTTATCGATGATACCACACTCAAGTGCTTTCTCTGCTGACATAAAGTAATCTGAAGAAGATATACCTTCCCAATACTCTTTATCCATTTTAGAGTTTTCAGCCATAAGCTGATTACACTCGTTCTCTAATTCTTCGGAGAATCGTGCGTTTGATTTAACATCACTCAACTTACCAACTGCAACCGTTGATAATTGGTGAACCATAATCTTAGAGTGTTTAGATGCCGCTCGAACGCCAGTACCACACGTTAGTAACAATGCGGCCGCTGACATAGCTGAACCCCTAACGATGATATTAAACTTGAGACCCTCACTCTCTTGTGTTTTCATAAAATCGATTAGAGCAAGTGTCTCGATTACATCACCGCCCGGTGAATTTAGTAGAATGTTGATAGTACTAATATCACCATTAATCTTTTTTAGTAATCGAACCTTAGACACTACATCAAAGGTTAACCCACTTGTAATCTCATCTTGTATTAAGATTACGTTATCAGTAGTGTCAATACCATAATCAAACTCACGATAATAATTTTTTTGGGTGTCATCACTATCATCAATACTCTCGTATTTTGCTTTGTATTCACCAGTGGTAACACCACTATATAACTCATCCATTATGTATAACTTGTTTATTTATATACAATATACAAAAAATAATCCAATAATCCAAACTTATTTAACCGATGTATTACGATATGTATGTTTAACTTTTCCGCGAGGCTTTGGGTTTTCTCCATACAATATTCTGGCATCCTCATCCGTTGGGATAAATTCTACTTCTTGCTTTTCTTCTTTTCTTTTTTTAGGAGTTTCTTTAACGCCTTTTTTTCTTTCTTCTGCCACTTCATTTCGAAGTATTGGTACTTCTTTCCCATCACCACCAGTATTGGTGTTAATAGGGTGAACGATAGAATTGCTGTTATTATCAAAATTAATATTGTTAGGAATATCTTCGTCATCATAATTATTACGTTTTACGGTTAGTTTATTTAATGCGATTACCATAGAGATTGCTAACGGGTCAAATACAAATACGATAAGTAATGTAAACCAATTCACAATCACATTCATAGGGCGGCCGGTTATCTCAGACATATATCTAAGCGGACCTACCTCTGCTGCAATTTCATTGTTGGATTCCAAGTCTAATACTTGTAAGTCGAGTGAGGTAATGGAATCCGTTAATACCTCAATCTTCCGTGATACCCCATCACGTGATTCAACTGCTGAGGACAATTGTCTTTCTAATGCCCTACGTTGAGATGATGAGGTTGTTGTTATAATCTGACCAGTTTCCTTATCACGATATTGAACTACATTGTTGGATAACCCATTTCGTAATTCGGTGATTGATTCTGATAATTGTTTTTTTTCTACATTAAAGTAATCTAATTGTTCTTGGAATCTTCCCTTCTTCAAATCTATTACTTGAACTTGTTTATCTAATATACCCAATTGGTCAGCGGTCTTTTGATATGCTGATGTTAGGAATCCGTAGATACCTGCCGATGTAATTAACATCAATACACCTACTGCTAAAGTAAGATACCATTTCATCCAACCAGCAGTCTTCCAATTGTTATGTAGGTATGATGCTATTATTAGTTTAGAGAATTCCAATGCACCGGCCATTATTATAACTTCAGTCCGTGCGCCGGCAAATAAGGAACTCAATCCAAACACGGAATAATATGCAGCGGAGCCCGCTAACCCTAATGTACTAATAGACATCAGGAATACAAACATATTTCTTCTATTAAAAAAATTTATCATTTATTTTTCCACAAATTGGTTTTATTAACTCCAGGACTTGTACTTATTATCAACTACGTTTTCACTAAGCAGCTCAAGCCGTTAAGTTAACCTGATAGACATAAATATCAGGAAAATAATTAATAAATTAATTATATCAAGCTTTCCCCATACTATGCCCTTTTGGGTGTTTACCAAAATTGGAAAGATAATCTAAGACAGTCAGTTCTTTCATCTTAGCTTCAACCTCAATATCTAAAGAATGACCATACGTGTTAATCTCAGAGTAGATGTAATCGGAGTGAGCTTGTTCTTTCACACCTTCTTGTTCTAACTGACGTGACTCAGAGTAATGAACTAATGGTTTGTAATCACCCCACGTTGAAATAGCTAACTCAAGTGCTTCTTGTTCAGACAACCCACCGGTATTGAATTTGTGGTGGTGGTAGTCAAACGTAATTGGAATACCAATATGTTCGTGTAGATACATAAGGTCTTTGACCGAGTACATACTTGCTTTGTCATCGTTCTCAACAACCAATCGTGATTGGACTGATTCAGGTAACCTCTTGAAGTTCTTAATGAATCTATTCATAGCAGACATCTTATCACCATAGACACCATTACAATGGATGTTAATAGGGTTCTGATGACTTCTCTCTAACCCCATAAGGTCAAAGTGTTCTCCGTGGATTGAAAGGTCTCTAATCGTGTTATCTACAACTCTATCGTTAGGTGACACCAAGACATTGAATGGGCCAGGATGTGATGTGATGCGTTGACCATACTTCTTAGCGAGAGTACCAGCACCTTTAAGAACATTAGCAAATTTATCATAGTCTGGCATTTCTGATAATTGGAACTCACTAGCCCAAGGAACTAAGTCAGAAGACATACGAAATAGTTTAAAACCATTACGTTCATTCCACTTGATAATTTCTACAAGGTCTTTAGCATTTTGTAATGCAAGGTCGGATGACCTATTGATACCTTCTTTAAGGAATGTTTTTTTAATCATACTACGATTGGTAGTAATCTTGTCTTTACGAAGGGTCATATTGATACAGCAATACCCGAGGTTTGTCATAGTGTTTTATTTTACTATATAAAAGTACAAAAAAATAGGGGACTATACAAGCCCCCTATGTTAAATTTATGTTAAATTTCCTCGTGTGGTATATCCTCCGTTTTAGATTGGCCGGTATTTTCATACAAACGTGTTGTTATATCATTCCACACAGTCTCTAACTTAGTATGTGTTTCCTTAATCTTATCATAATCTTTGGTAGGTATGATAGATTGTAGGTCTGAAATCAAGGACTCTAAATTATTTTTATTGTCTTCAGTTAACGATTCTAAGTTTTCAATTTGCTTTTGTATCTCAAACAAATAAGATTCCGCATCGTTTAAAATCTGAGCCTGCTCTTTTCGTTTCAAATCAGCCTCTCTATTTATCTCAGCATCATCTTTCATTTTTTGAATATCATCATCACTAAGACCTGTTCCAGATTCTATCCTAATAGTTTGTTCTTTATTTGTACCAAGGTCTTTTGCAGATACATTTATAATTCCATTAGCATCTATATCAAACGATACTTCAATTTGAGGAACTCCCTTTGGTGCAAGTGGGATGTTTGTTAATTTAAATCTACCAAGAGTTCTATTATCCGATGCCATCGGCCGTTCACCCTGTAAAACGTGTACATCTAAAACCTGCTGATTATCAGAAACAGTGGAGAACGTCTGAGATTTTTTTACTGGAATTGTTGTATTAGATTCTATGATAGGCGTCATTACACCACCCATAGTTTCAATACCTAATGAAAGTGGCGTTACATCTAATAGTAAAACATCAGTAACATCCCCAGCAAGTACACCACCTTGAATAGCCGCACCAAGTGCAACAACCTCATCGGGGTTAACACCCTTACTTGGTGTTTTTTCAAAATACTTTTCAACAGCCGATTGTACCAATGGTATTCTTGTAGAACCACCTACTAATATAACCTCATCAATATCACCAACCAACAACCCAGCATCTTCTACTGCGTTTTTACAAGGAATCATACAGCGGTCTACTAAATGAAAACACATCTTTTCAAACTCGGCTCGTGATATATTAGCTTCAAAATGAATAGGTGTTGTGCCAGACACTGTGATGTATGGTAAATTAACATTGGTAGTGGTAGCAGCAGACAATTCAACCTTAATCTTTTCAGCGGATTCTCTAATACGCTGCATCGCCATAATGTCTGACCTTACATCAATCGACTCTTTAGACTTTATACTATTGACAATCCAATCTACTATAACCTCATCAAAATTATCACCACCTAATTGAGTATCACCATTAGTAGATAATACTTCGAATACACCATCGCCTAATTCAAGAACGGATATGTCAAACGTACCACCACCCAAGTCAAATACAGCAATCTTCATATCCGTATCTTTTTTCTCAAGACCATACGCAAGAGCAGCTGCAGTTGGTTCATTAATAATACGAAGAACCTCAAGCCCAGCAATCTCACCAGCCTCTTTAGTCGCTTGTCGTTGTGAGTCATTAAAATACGCTGGAACAGTTATCACAGCTTTAGTAACCGACTCGCCAAGATAATCTTCAACTGAATTACGTATGTTTTGAAGAACCATCGCCGATATTTCTTGTGGTACATACTCAGTACCATTCGCTTTTATTTTTACCGAATCTTTATGATTGTAAACTTCATACGACACATTTAAATGGTCAGAGTTTAACTCCGAGTATCGCTGACCTATAAATCGTTTTACTGAGTATATTGTATTTTCCGGATTTGTAACCGAAACACGCTTTGCAGGAGCACCCACCTTAACATCACCCTTATCAAATGATACTATCGATGGTGTGGTTCTATTACCCTCTGAGTTTACAACAACCACAGGGTCACCGCCTTCAATGACTGATACACACGAGTTTGTAGTACCCAAGTCAATTCCTATAATTTTAGACATATTCTCTCTTTTAATTTATTAAATAAACAATACATAGACCACTTGTATCTTTAATGACACATTGTCAGTTTATCGAGAATGGAGACGACATACCAACATACTTGTAAAAATGCGTGCTACCTTTTTTAGATTCAAAGATAATAATATACCCATCCATTTGAAACGTAGACACTGTTTTTCTTATTACCTCTTCACTATCACACGTAATCAAGAAATGGGTATCGGTAAGTACAATATCTACCGATGTTGTTGATGGGCTTGAATCTTCATACTCTAAATCAAATTCACCAACAACATCATCATCATCCAAATTAAAGTAATCATACATATACTCTAACTTAGCTATGTCACTCAAAGACATAAAGAAGTTGTATTCAGACTCATCCCAAATCCAATTACCATAATCTTCCATACGACACCCCCTTTATAATAAATATTAACGAGTTCTCTTATTTATCTCGTTTAACATAGACAGTGCGTCTTTATTTAAGTACTCACCAGCTTTTACACTCTCTAAGCAAATCTCAATAAAGACCTTCCCAAATTTGTTATCATCAGATAACGTAAAATACAATCCATTTAATTTAGTAACCATTTGTTCGGTATATATTGTTCGTACCGTACCACCCGGATTGTCGTGGGATATGAGATGTTTGATTTTATTTTTAGCAATTGTAAAGTATGGTTCTTTTCTATCCTCTAAGATAGAAGAAATACCATCATCCAAAAAAGCCGAAAGCTCGTTTGTGAATTCCACATCACGAGCTTCCGCTTCTTCAAGGATACGAGATATGATGTCCTTGCTTTCCAATGTCAATTATTGTAGAGTACCAACCCTATACCGTTGTTGAGTGGAAGTGATTGCAGTATCAAGAGTTGTGATAATCTTAACTGCCTCTGCTTTGGTCAATTCAATTTCATGATTACCAACCATCAAAGCACCAATCTTCATTGAGTTTTTCATAGGGAAGTCTTCAGGTTTTAAATCAGGATTGAATCCGAAATCAATTGATGTATAGTGTTTTCCGTAAGCTTTTGCTTGCCGTTGAACCTCACTGTCGGTAACTGCGTATGAGTGATTTACAGTTCCACTCCACTGCTTGTTATGCTTTTTCATATTATAAGAATTTATGATTTCTTATAAATAGGTTACACAACTTTAATTAAACTACTTCTTACGATTTCTACGAGAAATTCTATCAAACTTTTTTTCGTTAAAGTCAAACCCTGTTTTATCAGGATGCGTTCTTCGTAAGTTTTGTTTTAACTTAGAAGACTCGTTTGCCCAAAACCAAGCCATTTGAACTGAAGCTTGTGGTGGAATCATAAACTCCTCTCCTATAAACGAACCCTCGCCATCTGAGATATAGTAACCACCATTCCTCATTTGGGTTTTTGCATTCGGATATTTTTTTAGAACTCGCTTTTTAAGCGATTTAAATTTCTTTATATCAATTACCATTGTTTAATTGTTTTGAAAGACCTCGATGAATATGATAGTCGGTTAAGTCTTTACTTACCGAACATTCGGTTAGTATTTTGCCATTTTCTAAATTAGCAGAATATACCCAACCCCTTTTAACTTTACGTTTTTGTGTAACGACACCCACTCGGTAGGTGCCGTTCACATTTACTATTATGTTATCACCTATTGAGTATATCATTGAATAACACTCACAATTTTAGTTTCCATAACCGCGGTTACCTCATACTCTAAGTTGCTGCCTTCAAATTCTGCAACAACCTTCGCTTCGGCATCGGTTACTGATACTGCGTTTACCAAGTACTGTTCGGTAATTTTTTTAACGCGTCCTTTGTCATCTTCGTGATGAACTTTTACTTTAGCGATGTAATATCCCATAGTTTCTATTATTTAGATTGATTATAATTATTATTTAACATATCGTAGAGCTGAACCTCGTCTACTAACTCATACTGACCATTAGGACCAGGGTCGTTATAATGAGTGAAAATTGTATGATAGAATTCAACGAACTCGTCACCATTGTGTTGTTTTCCTGCTGGGATAACAATGAACTCAAAGTTATCTCCGTGGTCAATGAATTTCAATGCATCATCAGTACCAGTTACCCTAAATATTTCGGGTGAATATTTCATATCCATAATATAATTTGTTTGAGTTTCTTCTCCATAGGTGGTGTGTTGATTGTTAATTAAGTCATTGACTTCCAACCCAGCTTCAGTTGCTTCGTACGCAAGTTGACCATTCCCATCCACTACCATACGAATTAGCCCCTTATCTGATAATTCATCTATTGATAGGTCTATTTCGTACTTGTTGTAATCGTCCATAGCAAGTTTGAGAATATCAGACAATATATCATTATCTTGTGCGGTTTGTAAATGTTCTCTCAAGAACTCAAAGAACTTCTCAGCATTCTCAATCATCATTAGACTAAAGAAATCATCTTTGTAAAGTTCTTTTCTAATCTCACCAAACATATCTTCAAACTCTTCGTTATCGTTCCAATTCATATTCTCTTATTATATTTTGTAAATAAGCCATAGCCTCAACATCACCCATTAACATATCTACTTTTTCATATCTCGAAATAACTTCTTTAACGCCATAGTCATATACCATGTTCTGAAGTGTTTCTTTGTTTGGTAATATTCTTTTATTGAATCCCATCTTCTCCAAACTTATCCTTTAGTTTATCAAGAACCCACTCGTTACGTTTCTCATTATACTCTTTTGACATTTTTTGTAAACCCTCATACTCATCATCCGTAATCTTATGACCAGCAACCTCAGCAGATGTGTATGCGTATCTTTTAATATAATAACCTGGTAGTGGTTTACTAAATTGTTTAAGATACTCAGCCTTTGTGTCTAAATACTCAAAGAACTCATCCTCACTTAGGTGAGTCATTTGTTCATCGGTCAATTCATTGTTAGGGTCGTAAATCATATATACAAATATACAAAAAAAATATTAAACATCCAAACCTTTTCTACGCATTTTTTCTTGACAATAAAAATCATAGAGTTGTTCTAAGTCCATTTGCTTTGACTTCATCATCTTATCCCAAAGACAAAACCCAAACTCTTCTTCTAATTCGTTCTTCAAAGACCATAACATCTTTTGCTCGTCCTTAAATGCTTCTTCATCGAGTTTAAGTGCTCTGACATTCTTCATCTTAGCGGCAGTGCGAGCCATTGCGTAATCACCAGTCTCATCCATTGTTTTTTGGAAGAGGGAGGAGTACTCCTTACGAGCCTCCTCCGCTTCCGTGTAATAATGAGAGTAATCAAAGTCCCCATTTTGAATCTTGTCAAACAAGTGAGCGCTCGGGGCTAAGCGTTTCTTTTTACCTTTAGTATACCATTTAAATGGATTATATCCCATAATTAAAATGGATTAGATATGTCATCAGTTTCAACATTGAACAAGTCTTCATTCTCTGGTGTCTTACCTAAGAACTTTTGAACATATTGTTTCATAAACACTCGTTCCGAGTCAGCACCACCATCTTTGTCAAACATAGGGTAAATAGCCAACTCAGCCGACTCTTCGAGTGAGAACCCATCGTAGAGTAGAGACCCAATCTCAACAGCAGTACGTGTTGAAAGTGCGTTTGACAACTTTGGAGACTCAGACATTAAATCATCACGAGTCATAGAAGTTACCTCAGCAACATTACTTAGAACCTCAATATCAACCGATGGATACATCATCTGAAGGAGTTGAGTTTCTTCATCACGATTCAACGTATCCATTTCAATTGGAATGAATCGGTCAAGGATTGCCCGGTCAAGTGCGCGAGTGGCGGTGTATTCATTACCAATGTTAGCAGAGGCGATGAATGAAACACCATCGGCAACCTTAACAACAGGAGCGTCAGCAGCCTCATCTAATCGTAGGTATCGTTGACCTTGGTCAAGGACGGTCATTAGAATGTTGTGAGCCTCAGGATGGGCCCGAGTCAACTCATCAAGAACAACCACAGTATTTGGGGTGGATATCGCCTTGACAAATGGTGATGGGTTAAACACCGTACCTTTCTTAGACTCGAACTGAGTGTTCCCAATCAAAGTGGTACGTGGGTCTTGAGTAGCACCCAAGTTGATTACAAAGGTATTGTAACCTTCAATAGAATTGGCAGCAGCCTTAGCAGCCATAGTCTTACCACATCCGGCTGGACCGGTCATCATAATATTCTTACCACGAATGATATTACGAATAAGAAGTTTCCACTTCAGCGGATTCATAAACAACATCTGAGGTTTAAGGCCCTCAGACTCCTCGTGAATAAACTTGAGGACATCATCTGGCATCTCAACCGAAGCCGGTTGAAACTCAGGAGTTTTTTCATACTTCATAGAAACAAGTCCACCATTGGGAGCAGTGAAGTTACCAACTGGCTCAAGGTTCTCTTCAATCTTTTCTGATGGAACACGAGTGTGACTAATTGAACCATTCTTTAGTGTACCAACGACACGAACCTTCCAACCATACTTAGCCGGATTGTTAGCAGCAGCTCTGGCACGTTTGTAAAGGGAAGACCCTTTTTCATTTAACTCCTCAATTAGGAAGTTAACTTCCTCGGAATCTTGGAACATTAGAAGACCATCTACCTCGACAATCTTTCCGAAAACTGATTTTTGTGCTTTCATAAACATCAATTATTATTACTCATTATTACTCTTTAAATATAGTGATTATTTTGTATACCACCAAATCTTTAATGTTAAGAAATTGTTAATTCTTTAACCACATCTCGTAGATGGTGGTGTAACTTAGTCGAAGTTGCTTTGATAACTCCTCGAACACTCGCTCTCTAACAACACTATCGGTGATTCCAAGGAAGGGGTACACATCACGTTTGGAGTGTAACATCCAAAGTAACCCAACGAAGGATGCGTTCTCGTTAATCTCGTTACCCACTTCATCACTTGGGTAGTTCTCTAAGTAAAATTCTTTGATTGTCATAACTTTTATCTCTCTCATTATTACATAGTAAATATAGTGAAAAACAACCAGTCTACCAAGACTCTTATGTTAAGAAATTGTTAAATGTTAACCTCAAACTTTTTGTTCAATGTCTTAGCCAGTTGAGTCATATTGGTAGTATCAATGAACTCGGAGTCTTTACCATACATTTGTTTGAAACCATCACTACCATACTCATACCCATAGTCAGCAATGTAGTAGGAGAGAACATTCACACCAGCTTTCTTAATCTTAGTGATTTGTTCAGCCGTATGTTCACGAGCAGCAGTACCACTATAAGAAATTTGATTGTTATCAAACCCAGGGAAACCATCCGAGAAGTTAATTAAGTAAGTATCTACACCATTTTTT
>Ga0233444_10005087_pt1 | contig 12261 bp, 12 predicted proteins | sample SI_124_October20_6_FD_182792 | JGI IMG/M metagenome (GOLD analysis project Ga0233444, IMG submission 182792) | Seawater microbial communities from Saanich Inlet, British Columbia, Canada - SI_124_October2016_10_MG | ecosystem: Environmental > Aquatic > Marine > Inlet | place: Canada: British...
TATAAAGCACATTCCTGGTCATGGCTGTTCTACAACTGATAGTCATTTTAAATTACCAAAAGTTAAACTAAATTACGAGAATCTAAACAAAACTGACTTTGAACCTTTCAAATTGAGTGCCTCTTACTTTGCTATGACCGCACATATTTTATATGAAAAAATAGATAAAGATAATGTTGCTACTTTTTCAAAAAAAATTATTTCGAAAATTATTAGAAAAAAAATTGGATATAAAGGAATTTTAATTTCCGATGATATTTCTATGAAAGCTCTTAAATATGATTTAATTACAAATGCAAAAAAATCTTTATCTGCAGGATGTAATATTGTTTTATATTGTTCTGGAAATTATAATGAATCAAATAGATTACTTAAAGCAGTGCCTTATATAGATGAATTTACCTCCAAAAAAACATCAGAATTTTATAAATTTTTAAGATAAAATATTAGAATGGAATCAAATAAAATTAATCAAATATCTGTAGACATTCCAAATTACACAGGTCCTTTGGAGGTTTTATTAGATCTCGCCAAAACCCAAAAAGTTGATCTTGCTGAAATATCTATAACAAAACTTGCTGATCAGTTTTTAGATTTTATAAAAAAAAATAAAAATTTAAATCTAGAGTTAGCTTCGGAGTTTTTAGTAATGGCTACGTGGCTAGCTTATTTAAAATCTAAATTATTATTACCAGAAGATGAAGAAGATGATTTTAGAGCGTTAGAGGTAGCTGAAAAGCTTAAATTACAACTTAAGAAGTTGGAATTAATAAGAATACTTTCAGATCAAATGTTACAAAAGAAAAGGTTAGGTGTTCATATTTTTACTAGAGGTATGAAAGGTGGAATTAGATCAATATATACACCTACATATGATGTTTCTCTTTATGAGCTATTAAAAACGTATTCCAGTCTTCAAATGAAAAAAAATTTTCAAACTATAAACATTCCCAAATTACCAGTTTTTTCTACAGAGGAAGGTATTAAGCAAATTAAAAATAATTATAACAAACTAAGTGATTGGAAAAATATTAGTGACTTAATTCCAAGTTTTTACCTAAAAAAAAATATGACACGAACTGGACTAGCTGGTATTTTTGCAGCCTGTCTTGAACTAACTAAAGAGGGTTCAACTAAAATTTTTCAAGAAAAAATTTTTGAAAAAGTAATGATTAAAAAAAATAATATTCAATGAAAAATAAAGATAAAAATAATATAATTTCATTTCCATCAAATATCTCTAAAGTTGAACGTCAGGTAGAAGCGGTTTTATTTGCTGCTGCAGAACCATTGGATATTGAAACAATTGAAAAAAGAGTACAAACTAACTCTAGTTTACTGAAAGTTTTAGAGAAATTAAAAGATAACTACAAAAATAGAGGAATAAATCTTGTATGCATAAAAAGCAAATGGTCTTTTAGAACTGCTGAAGATCTTTCAAAATTAATGTCACTTCAAAAATCAACTCAAAGAAAATTATCTAAAGCCACAATTGAAACTTTGGCTATTATTGTCTATCACCAACCAGTAACAAGATCAGAAATTGAGGAAATCAGAGGTGTAGCTTTTGCTACAAACACGCTTGAAATCCTCTTACAACTTGATTGGGTTAGACCTGCTGGAAGGAAAGATGTGCCTGGCAAACCCATTCAATATGCAACAACAGAAAATTTTTTAAATCACTTTAATGTTCAAAAACTATCTGACTTGCCGACAGTGGATGAGTTAGGGTCCGCTGGTTTAATTGATACTTCAAGTATAGATAAATCAATTTTTGGTACTGGTAAGTTTTTTAAAGAACAGTCATTAAATGATAAAGAGAATATCTATAAAGAAATAGAGGATGCAATTGATAAAACTCCGGAAACAGATAAATAAACATATTTATTTAATTAAAATTGTTGTATATAAATAAGTTATGGGAAATATTGGTTGGACAGGTATTATAATTATTGCAATCTTAGTTGTTATTCTTTTTGGCAAAGGTAAAATTTCCAGCATCATGGGAGACTTAGCTAAAGGGATAAAAAGTTTTAAGAAGGGTATGTCAGATGACAATACTTCGAAAAACGATGATACTAATAACGATTCTGATAGTTCAAATTCCGATAACAAATAATCTAAATGCCTCAAATTGGTTGGTTAGAGATTTTAGCCGTAGTAATAATTGCAATACTGGTATTGGGCCCTAAGGAATTTCCTATAGCTTTAAAAAAAATTGGTTCATATATTGGAAAATTAAAAAATACTCTTAGCAGTTTTCAAAGAGAGGTTTCTTCAGTAACAAACGATCTTGATTTAGAAAAAGATACAGATAAAGAAGAAAAAAATAAAACAAAAGATGAAATTGATGGCTAATTCTTTTACAAGTCATTTCGTTGAGTTACGTTCAAGGTTGATTAAATCCATAGTTTTTATTTTGATAATATTTGTCATTTCTTATACATTTGCAGATGATATTTATAATTTCTTAGTCGAACCCTATGCTAATGCTGTAAAAAATGATGAAACATCAAGAAGGTTAATTTTTACAGCTTTACATGAAACATTTATTACTTACTTAAAAGTTGCTTTTTTTGCAGCAATTTTTCTTGGGAGCCCAATTTTATTAATTCAAATATACAAATTTATAGCTCCTGGTTTGTATAAAAATGAAAAAAAAGCTTTATTACCATATCTTATTTTGACTCCAATTCTTTTTTTATTAGGAGGATTGCTGGTTTATTATTTGGTTATGCCTTTAGCAATTAAATTTTTTTTATCTTTTGAGTCAGTTGGATCAAGCACTACATTACCAATTCAACTAGAAGCAAAAGTAAATGAATATTTATCACTAATTATGAGATTAATTTTTGCATTCGGAATTAGTTTTCAACTGCCAATATTACTAAATTTATTAGCAAGAACAGGTGTCGTTAATTCAAATTATTTAAAGAAAACAAGAAGATATGTAATAGTAATTATCTTTAGTGTTGCTGCTATTTTAACACCACCAGACCCAATTACTCAGATTGGCCTAGCTATCCCCTTATTGTTACTTTATGAATTGTCAATTATAACAGTGAGGTTTACTGAAAAAAAAAACAAAGATAAAGAATTAGAAGATGCATAATTTAAAAGATTTAAGAAAAAATTTAGATGCTTATAAAAAAAAATTTAAAGACAGAAATTTAGATTTTAATGCTGATGAATTTAATGAATTAGATAAAGCTAATAGAAAATTAATAAGTAAAAAAGAATTATTGGAAAAAGAAAAAAAAATTTTATCAAAATCAAAAGATAAATCAAATTTCGATAAGTCAAAAATAATTTCATTAGAAATAAACAAAATTGCATTAAAGCAGATCAATAGCCAATTAAAAGTTGATAATATACTTTCAAATCTCCCTAACCTAGCCAGTGAAGATGTGCCTATTGGCAAAGACGATAAGTCTAATAAATTAATAAAAAAATATGGAGATTTAAAAAAATTTTCACATAAGATAAAATCTCATATTGATTTAGGGCTAAAGGATAATAATATTGATTTTGATACACCTATAAAATTATCAGGTGCAAGATTTGTTGTGCTTAGAGACAAATTTGCAATGCTTGAAAGGGCACTAATTAATTTTATGTTAGATACACATACAAATGAATTCAACTATACTGAGATATCTCCACCACTTATTGTTAATGAAGACTCTATGTACGGTACAGGACAACTTCCAAAATTTGAAAATGATCAATTTGAGATAAAATTTGATAATTCAGAAGATAGAAAATTTTTAATTCCTACAGCTGAAGTTGTCCTTACTAATTTAGTTAGAAAATCTACACTAAATTTAAATGAATTGCCTCATAGATATGTTGCCGCCACTCCATGTTTCAGAAAAGAAGCAGGTAGTTATGGCAAAGATACAAAAGGTATGATTAGACAACATCAATTTTATAAAGTTGAACTAGTTAGTATTGTCGAACCCAAAAATTGTTCAAGCGAATTAAATAGAATGCTCAACTGTGCTGAAGAAATTTTAAAAAAATTAGATATTCCATATCAAGTAATTTTATTATCAAGCGGGGATATGGGATTTAGTGCGGAAAAAACATTTGATATTGAGGCTTGGATACCCTCAGAAAACAAATATAGAGAAATTTCAAGCTGCTCTTCATGTGGTTCTTTTCAAGCTAGAAGAATGGGCGCTAAATACAAAACTTCTAATGGCAGCGAATATGTAGGAACTCTAAATGGATCAGGTTTAGCAGTTGGAAGACTAATGATATCCTTAATAGAAAATAATCAAAATGAAGACGGATCAATTACAATTCCAGCAATTTTAAAAAAATACATGAATAATCTAGATAAAATTTGATTATTAGTCTTGTTTAACTAACTCTTTTATTATAATTATCCTATCATGAGTAGCCAAGGAATTGCACAATTTATACCACTAATCTTAATCTTTGTTATTTTTTATTTTTTTTTAATCAGACCGCAGCAAAAAAGAGTAAAGGAACATAAAGTTATGGTTGAGTCTTTAAAAAGAGGTGACGAGATAATAACCTCTGGTGGCATAATAGGTGTCGTTGACAGAGTAATGGAGGACGATCGTATTGAAGTAATTATTGGTGAAAATGTAAAAGTTCAAATTATAAGATCAACAGTTACAAGTCAGCTTAAAAAAGAAGAAATCAAAAAATAATTCTTTTTCGTGTTAAATTTTTCTAAAATAAATGTTTTTATAATTTATTTTCTTTTTTTATTTATAACCTTTTTTTCCGCATTAAATTTTCAAAAATCAGAAAGTCCTTTAATAAATAAAAAAGTTAATTTAGGTTTAGATTTACAGGGTGGCTCATATTTACTTTTAGAAATTAATTCAGACCCTCTAGTCAAGGAAAAAATTCAATCAAAAGTTATACCTTTAAAGAAATTATTAAAAAAAAATAATTTAGATTATTCAAATTTTAATATTCAAGAAAAAAATATAAGTTTTACTTTAAGCAATCCTGATAAACTTGAATCATTATTTTTCTCAAAAAAAGATAATTTATTAAATCCTTATATTAATAAATATAATTCTCATGAACTTGATTTAAAAATTAATGAAAGAAACATAGATATTTCATTCTCTAAATTTGGATTATTAACAATAAACAATTCAGCTTTAAAACAATCTATAGAAATAATTAGGAGAAGAATAGATGATGTTGGTACAAAAGAACCAACTATATTACAAAGAGGTGAAAAGAGAATTTTAGTTGAATTACCAGGTCTTAAGGACCCGGAAAGAATTAAAAACCTTTTAGGAAAAACAGCTCAATTAAATTTTAGACTAGTTTCTGACAATGATGAATTCGGCATTGACAAGTTAACTTCAGAAAATGGTGAGATTCTTAATGTAAGTAAAAGAATTGTGATGAGTGGAGATAATTTAATTGATGCTCAGCCTAATTTTAATAGCCAATCAAATGAACCGGCAGTTTCATTTACACTTGATAGATTAGGTGCTCAAAAATTTGGACGTACAACAGCAGATAATGTAGGAAAAAGATTGGCAATTGTATTAGATGGTAACATTATTAGCGCTCCTTCAATTAACGAGCCAATTACTGGTGGTAGTGGTATTATTTCAGGAAATTTCTCTTTTCAAGAAGCTACAGATTTATCTTTATTGCTTAGATCAGGCGCTTTACCTACGCCATTAGAAGTTGTGGAGGAAAGAACTGTTGGTCCTGATTTAGGGGAAGACTCAATAAAGTCTGGAGTAATATCTTTAATTGTTGGCTTTGTTTTAGTTATTCTTTTTATGCTTTATAAATACAAAGTATTTGGTTTGATTGCTAATGTAACATTAATTGCGAATTTAATAATGCTAATTGGCGTTCTTACAATACTTGAAGCAACGCTAACTTTACCTGGAATAGCAGGAATAATATTAACAGTTGGAATGGCTGTAGATGCAAATGTTCTAATATTTGAAAGAATTAAAGAAGAATTAAAAACAGAAAAGTCTATAGTACATGCATTCCATATTGGATATTCTAAAGCTAAAATTACTGTTTTGGATGCAAATATAACAACATTAATAGCAGCAGTAATACTTTTTGTATTTGGTTCTGGACCAGTAAAAGGTTTTGCAATAACTCTTGGCATTGGAATTGTTACTACCCTTTTTTCAGCGTACTTTTTAGCTAGACATTTAACTTCAATAATAGTTTTAAATAAAAAAGAAGGGGAAGTTAATTTATAATGAATAAAAATATTGATTTTTCATCAAAATTTAAAATAGCAAATTATTTATCAATATTGTTATTTTCAATAAGCGTTTTATTTATCCTATTCAAAGGGCTTAATTATGGAATTGATTTTAAAGGCGGCACATTAATTGAAATGAGAGCAGATAATAAAAACATTAATATAACTGATATAAGATCTTCTTTAAATAATTTAAATTTAGGTGACGTTAACGTTAAAGAATTTGGAAAAGAGGGTGATTACTTAATTAAAGTAGAGCAAAAAACCAATAATAACAGCAAATTGATCCCAGAAATTAAAAAAAATTTAATAGAAAAGTTAAATGCGGAAATTAATTTTAGAAGAGTTGAAAACGTAGGACCAAAAGTAAGTTCTGAACTTCTACAATCAGGTATAATAGCTATTTCTCTTTCTTTAGCAGCCATGCTGTTTTATATTTGGATAAGATTTGAGTGGCAATTTAGCGTTGGATCAATAGTCGCTTTATTTCATGATGTAATTATTACCGTAGGTGTATTTTCAATTTTATCTCTAGAGGTTAATCTTTCTATTATAGCTGCCGTTTTGACAATAGTGGGATATTCAATGAACGATACAGTTGTTATTTATGATAGAATAAGAGAAAATTTAGGTAAATATACAAAATTGAATATTAGTGAAACTGCTAATCTTTCAATTAATGAGACTTTATCAAGAACAATCATAACCTCTGTGACAACATTATTAGCTTTATTTTCCATTTATATTTTGGGCGGTGAAATACTAAGAGGTTTTTCTTTTGCAATGATACTTGGTGTTGTAATAGGCACTTATTCATCAATTTTTGTAGCAGCTCCAGTTTTAAAATTTTTCAAAGTAAATTACAAAACTCTAGAAAAAGAAGAAGAAAAAATTGTTCCTTAGTTAATAAAGATTTTGAGCAGCAACCATTGATAATAACATCGGGAGGGATAATAAGGTATTAGTTCTTGAAAATAACATTGCAGTTCTAGCTGACGCTGCTTTTTCTTCTGCTGTACACTCAATCATTCCAAGAGCTTTTTTTTGATTTGGCCATATAACAAACCAAACATTGTAAGCCATGACTATCCCTAGCCACATACCAATTCCAATTGCTGTATTTTTACCGTAAGACCCATCAGTTCCCAAAGTCATTGCTTGATGCAAATAGCCATTTAACCATGCTAGGATTAAACCTGATAGAACCGTAAATGCCGCTGCCCATCTGAAATAAAACAGAGCTGCAGGCGCAATTACTTTACCAATTGCTGGTTTTTGTTCATCAGGAATTTTTGTCATATTTGGTATTTGAACAAAATTAAAGTACCATAGTAATCCAACCCACATTATAGCGACAATCACGTGAATATATCTTGCTAACCAACTCCAAAAAGTTACATCAAAAACAAAACCGTCTCCAAAGTAGTGTAACCCCAGAAATAATATAATTGTCAAAGCTAGTGAATAATGAATTGTTTTTGATAGTGATTGAAGAATCGATGACATTCTTATTTTATAACATAAATTTTAGAATTTAAGCAGTCTTTTTCATTGAATTTAACCCTAAAAGCTCTTTAATAAAATTGCCTGTATAACTCTTTGCAACTTGTGATACTTTTTCAGGTGTACCTTCAGCAATTATTTCACCTCCATTCACTCCTCCTTCAGGACCCATATCAATAATATGATCTGCTGTTTTAATAACATCTAAATTATGTTCAATAACCACAACTGTATTACCCGTGCTTACAAAAGCTTGAAGAATTTCTAGCAGTTTTTTTATGTCGTGAGAATGTAATCCAGTAGTTGGTTCATCTAAAATATACAAAGTTCTTCCGGTAGGCCTTTTTGACAATTCTTTAGCTAATTTTATTCTTTGTGCTTCTCCTCCAGAGAGAGTTGTAGCTTGTTGACCTATTTTCATATAGCCCAAACCTACATGTTTAAGTGTAATTAATTTGGATCTTATATTTTGTATATTTTCAAAAAAGTCACAGCCTTCATCTACAGTCATATCTAGTACATCTGCAATATTCTTATTTTTAAATCTGATTTCTAACGTTTCTCTATTATATCTAGCACCCTTACAAGTATCACAAGGTATAAAAACATCAGGAAGAAAGTGCATTTCATAAGTAATTACTCCATCACCTTCACAAGTTTCACATCTTCCACCTTTGACGTTAAAAGAGTATCGTCCAACTTTATAACCTCTAGCTTTTGACTCGGGTAAAGCTGCAAACCACTCTCTAATAGGACCAAAAGCTCCCGTATACGTCGCGGGATTTGATCGTGGGGTTCTACCGATTGGAGATTGATCAATATCAATTATTTTATCAATTATTTCTGTGCCTTTAAATCCAGTGAATGCCTTAGGTACTTTTCGACTTTTATTTTTGTTTAGCATTAAATTGAATGCATTATAAAGAGTATGTAAAATTAAAGTAGATTTGCCGCTCCCGGATACACCTGTAACACAAGTAAATGTTCCTACTGGTATTTTTAAATTAACTTTTTTCAAATTATTTCCAGTAGCTCCACTAATTTCAATAAACCTTCCATTTTTTGCAGTTCTTCTTTTTCTTGGAATAGGTATAAATTTTTTACCTGATAAATAATTTCCAGTTATGCTTTTTTCATTTTTGACAATATCTTTTACAGTTCCTTCTGCAATAACTTGTCCGCCGTTAAGTCCTGCTTCAGGACCTATGTCAATAATATGATCTGAATTTTCCATTGTTTCTATATCATGTTCAACAACTATTACCGTATTTCCTAAATCTCTTAATTTTTTCAAAGCTTTTATTAATTTTTTATTATCTCTTTGATGTAATCCAATAGATGGTTCATCTAATACATATAATACCCCAGTTAAACCTGAACCTATTTGTGAGGCTAGTCTAATTCTTTGTGCTTCACCTCCTGATAACGTACCTGACTCTCGTGAAAGAGTTAAATAATTTAATCCAACATTTAATAAAAAATTTAGCCTTTCATTGATTTCTTTCAGTATATGTTGTGCAATTTTATTTTCCCTTTCACTCAAAACATTTATTAAATTATCAAACCATTTTTGAGCATCATCAATAGATTTTTCAGTAATTTCACTTATGTTAAGTGAATTTATTTTTATACAAAGAGCTTCATCTTTTAATCTCATACCCTTACATTTTTCACAATTCGATTCACTTTGATATTGAGAAATTTCTTCTCTTTTCCATTCACTATCGGTTTCTAAATATCGTCTTTCTAAATTGTTAACAACACCTTCAAAAGTTTTTTTCGTATTATATGCTTCATAACCATCATCGTAAGAAAATCTTATTTCTTCATCATCCGAACCGTACAAAATTACATCTTGAATTTTTTTAGGTATCTTCTTCCATTGATCCGATAACGAAAATTTATAATGTTTTGCTATTGAAGATAGTGTTTGAGCATAATACATTGATGTTGATTTGGCCCAAGGTTCAATTGCTCCATCCTGCAAACTTTTCTTCGTATCAGGGACGACTAAATTTGGATCAACATTTAAATTATGTCCTATACCTTCGCACTCTTCACAAGCTCCATAAGGTGAGTTAAAAGAAAACAGCCTAGGCTCAATTTCTTCTATTGTAAAGCCGCTTTCAGGACATGAAAATTTAGATGAAAAAGTTACTGTTTCACGCTTCCTAAATTTCTTTGGTAAAGTTTCATTCTCATATTCAACAACTAACAAACCGTTAGATAAATTTACTGCTGTTTCAACACTATCAGCTAGTCTATTTCCTAAATTTGAATTTAAAATTATCCTATCTACAACTATTGATATTTCGTGCTTAATTTTTTTATTTAAATTAGGAAAATCGACAATGTTAATATAATTTCCATCAACTTTAATCTTAGTAAAACCTCTTTTTTTATAATTTAAAATTTCTTTTTTATATTCACCTTTTCTTCCCCTAACTATTGGTGCCAATAGATAAATAGTACTATCTTTTGGTAGTTTAGTAATTCTATCTACCATTTCGCTTATTGGTTGGGAAACTATTGGTTTTCCTGTGAAAGGAGAGTAGGGAATTCCTACACGTGCAAATAATACTCTCATATAATCATATATTTCTGTCACTGTAGCTACTGTAGATCTTGGATTTTTTGATGTATTCTTTTGCTCAATTGAGATTGCTGGACTTAAACCTTCTATTAGGTCGACTTTTGGTTTTTTCATCTTGTCCAAAAATTGTCTAGCATAAGATGATAGGCTTTCAACATACCTTCTTTGTCCTTCTGCATAAATTGTATCAAAAGCTAAAGATGATTTACCAGAGCCAGAAAGACCTGTAATGACCACTAGTTTCTCTTTTGGTATTTCAAGAGAAACATTTTTTAGATTGTGTTCTTTAGCGCCTTTTACAACGATTTTTTTCAACATATATTTTCTTTAAAATAATATTCACCTTATATTTATTAATCAATTATGGTATAAATATTCAACTTTTAAATATTAAAAATCACAAATTTAGTCTTAAATTATTATGGCAGGCAGTTTAAATAAAGTACAATTAATAGGTCGTTTAGGCGCAGACCCCGATATAAAACAAATGGTTAACGGCAAGAGTGTTGCTAGATTAAGTGTTGCTACAAGCCAATCATGGAAAGATAAATCTAGTGGAGAGCGAAAAGAAAAGACTGAATGGCACAGAGTTGTAATTTTCAATGAAGGCCTAGTCAATGTTGTGCAGCAATATTTAAAAAAAGGAGCCAATATTTACGTGGAAGGTCAGTTGTCTACTAGAAAATGGAAAGATGAGTCTTCTGGACAAGATAAGTATTCAACTGAAATTGTTCTACAAGGCTATAATTCTAGTCTAACTATGTTAGAGGGTAAAAATGCTAAAAGTGACACATCAAATTTAGTTACTGAAAATAAAAGTTCACTTCCTAACGACAATCTAAATCAAGAAAATTCAGATTTAGATGATGAAATTCCTTTTTAAATTAAATGGACAAATCCAGCTTAGAGAATAAACAATTTAAACCTATTTTTGTTCAAGATGAAATGAGTTCATCTTACCTTTCTTACGCAATGAGCGTAATAGTTAGTAGAGCTTTACCCGACGTAAGAGATGGATTGAAGCCAGTTCATAGAAGAATTATTTACGCTATGTACAAAGGTGGATACGATTGGTCTAAGCCATTTAGAAAATCTGCAAGAATCGTTGGAGATGTTATAGGTAAATATCATCCTCATGGGGATCAATCAGTTTACGATGCTTTAGTTCGTTTAGTTCAGGACTTTTCTATGAGTCTTCCTTTAATTACAGGCCAGGGAAATTTTGGTTCAATAGATGGAGACCCTGCTGCAGCTATGCGTTATACAGAGACAAAGCTTGGCAAAATAGCTCAACATCTAACTGAAGATCTTGAAAAAAATACAGTAAATTATAGAAATAATTATGATGAAACTGAAAAAGAACCAGAAGTTCTACCATCACAGTATCCTAATATATTAGTAAACGGCGCTGGAGGAATTGCTGTTGGTATGGCGACAAGTATTCCGCCACATAATTTGGGTGAGGTTATAGATGGAACAATAGCTTATATCGAAAATAAAGATATTACTATTAGCCAGTTAATGAAACATGTTCCAGGTCCAGACTTTCCAACCGGTGGTTTGATAGTCGGAAAAGATATTTTAAAGCAAGGTTATAACAAAGGAAGAGGTTCCTTTAAAATCAGAGGTGAAATAGATTTAGAGGAAAAAAAAGGTGGCAGAGAATGTTTGATTATTAAATCTATTCCATACCAAGTAAATAAATCTGTTTTAATTGAAAGAATTGCTCAATTAGTTAGAGATAAAAAAATAGAAGGAATAAAAGATATAAGAGATGAGTCTAACAGAGAAGGAATTAGGGTAGTAATAGAACTTAGAAAAGCTGTTGAACCCGAAACTATTAGAAGGCAACTATATAAATATACGAGTATAGAAAGTTCATTTGGTTTTAATACTCTTGCTATTGTTAATAATAAGCCCAAAATTC
>Ga0233444_10005092_pt1 | contig 12251 bp, 25 predicted proteins | sample SI_124_October20_6_FD_182792 | JGI IMG/M metagenome (GOLD analysis project Ga0233444, IMG submission 182792) | Seawater microbial communities from Saanich Inlet, British Columbia, Canada - SI_124_October2016_10_MG | ecosystem: Environmental > Aquatic > Marine > Inlet | place: Canada: British...
ATTGAGACGTTTCCGCCATCAGTATGAAAACCCCATCTGTTCATTTGGTTTTTAAGTTTACTAGGAAATGCATCCCAGTATGCGTCTAAATTAGTCATCGTATCTCCTTTTTTTTTCTTTTCTTTTCCTTATATAATTAAGTGTACGGAAAGGGTACCCCCTTGTCAAGTACTTACTTAAAAAAATATAGATAGTTTGTAACACACAATTGGTAGGAATTCAACCTACAAAGCGACCATACTTTCGTATTCGCTATACGCATTTACTTTTATGTGCTACAAGCTACCTACTGGACTTTGGGTACACCGATTTTAAACGGGCAAGGTTCAGTAAGTCCAAATTTCCCCTCGCTCACCCTTATAGATAGCTTGTAACACACAATGTTCGTTTGGTTTCTCTATTTCCCTTGCAAGGTTTCCTCGTCTAACCATGTGCTACAAGCTACCTACTTTCTGTACTTATTCACCCATAGGGTATTAAGTTTCTAGTAGATAGTTATAAGTGATTCATAACGTTTGCGGGACTAGTTAACCTACTTCCGTTATTACCAGTGGCAATAAGGGCAATTTGCGTGACTTCGTGTATCAAACATAATTAAATGTCGTTAACTTCGTAGTTAGTCTTATCACTTATTTCTCGTAAAAGCCTTACGAATACTACGGGACTATCACTGAGGTACTCTTGAAAGCTGATTAATTCTCTCGCAACCTCTTAACTTATAACCTAGTCCCCTCGGGATTTATCGTTTAACACTTTCCTTTTCGGCAAACTCGTACTTTAGATGCATCACATCGCCAACTTGCCCTCTTACTATCACTATCCCAAGTGAAACAGCCGTCACCGAACTGCGGAGATTCTTCCTCTTTATTAAGTTGACTGGTATAAATCCAGTAGCCTCGCCGTTCCTTTTTCTCAACCTCAGTCTTAGGAACTTTTGTCATTACTCTCATTGCGTCCTCGGTCGCAAAACCAAGGTGAGAGTTTAATACAAGGTATCTTGCCTAGTTAAACAACTACGTTAACAACAGTACATAGAGGTGCACCCTCGTCTCTGAGATAAGCGTAATAGTCTCGTAGTATTCATAAGAGCTTTAAGCAAACTACTTTGGGCTTTAGTTGCAACTTCGGCTGTTCGCCGACTGACCTGCCAAGGAAGTTTCTTTTCCGATACTGTTGCGGGTGAGGTATGATTTAGCCTAGGCTCCGTCATACTCTACTAACCTGTAGTTTCGATAAGCGACACTATTCAAGCGTTACGGCCACCCTAATAATCTGCTTAAAACTCTTATTATTATTCAATTGTCAAAAAGCCAAACTGAGTTTTTCTCTCTCAGTAATATTAATCTTATGGAAAGCTTAACCCCTTGTCAAGTTATTTCCTAAAAAAACTTGAGAGAGCTAAAAAGCTTTAACTCTCTGAAGTCTAGTTCCGTTTGGATAAGTGTACAGTTTTTGTACCTTCTCCCCATAACCTTCTTTCCATTCAAGAAAGCCTATTTTGGTAGCATGTATGTCTTTCTTGACATAGTTCACGGCACCAAGCTTATGAATGTTTTTCTTGTCATAGTATAAAGTCATATTCAATTTGACGTCTTTCACGTCGATTGAACTTTGATTCATATTCATTTTATTCCTCATTTCCTTATATAACTAAGTGTATGGAAACTGATATACCTTGTCAAGCTTATTTAACAAATATATCTAAACCGTTATTAGTCATAGTACCAATAGAATCAACGGCCTTTAACTCAAAGAAGTTACCCTCTTCGTTAAACACTCGGATAAAAAGCGAATCAGTTGCTTTAACGTCTCCGTCTAGCAACATTTCTACTATTTCTTTAACTGTCATTAGTTTCTCCCTCTAAAGGTATTAATATATCATGTTCAGTAACTTCAAAGTTCTCGTTCATATAATCACTATTGAAATTATACAACTTACCCTCTTCATCCGAAACAATTACTTGATATATCTCATAATTTTTTTCCATTACTTAACTCCCATTTCTTTTTCTCTTATACAAGCCCAAGCAATCTCGCAAACTTGTCCATACGTGATGTACTCGCCATTCGAATCTTTGCTTGAGTATTCTCCAAGCCAACTAGGGTTCTCGTCAAAGAACCTTAGTAACTTTTTAAAGTCTCTATTTTTTAATTGTACCTTCACGCTAACTCTTCCATAGTTACTAGAAGAGTAAGAGCACTAAGATAACCTTCGTCATAGTAAATATCTTCTATAGACATTCTTTCTCTATCACGGTCAAGGTCTTCTTGAGTCTCTTTAATTAAATCGTTAATATACTTTTTTAATTTATCGTTCATAGTCTTCCTTTCGTCTTATATTTCAAGTGTATGGAAACCATATATACATGTCAAATAATCACCCCAAAAAAAAACCTACTTTAATACTTGACAAGGTACGACTATTTCCATACAATAGTATTATACAAGTTAATAGATGGGATTGAGTAGGGCTTAGCTTCAAAAAGAGCAGAACACCCCCTGCCCAAAAATGCTAGAAATCTAAAACAAAAAGGCTAGAACATTTCTGTTCTAACCCTTTCGAATCAGTCGTATGAATTGTAAGTTTGGGGAGTTCCGTCCCACAATCTAGCCCATGCATAAGTATTAATCTTAATACTTCCATCTTGTATTCTATGAGTGCTTACGTGGTCAGTAGCAAAACCATCTTTAATACATGATTGCATGCCTGCCTGTCCATATCCGTCGCTCTCAGTCATAAACTTTTTAAGTTTTCTAACTCTAACACTCTTACGGCTTTTGGTAATTTCTACAACTTGATAGAAATCATTTAAAGTCATGGAGTAACCCCATCCACAATGGAAGATGTCTCCAACCTTAAGCGTTTTGGCGAACTCTATAGCCTCGGCGTCGGCTCTTGCTTTACGGTCATTAAGTTCCTTTCGATTACTCTCAAGTCTCTCTAACCATTGTGAGATGTGCTCTTGTCTCTTCTCTTCTGTAGGAAAAGAGTAAGCAAATCTTCTCTTCTTAGACGTTCCTAGAAAGCCCATAGCGAATAAGTTACCCTTATCAGTGGTTCCACTGTATACGGTCGCATTCGCGTCCTTATAGTCCTTTCTTTCTAAGTCTGCCACGTCTGGAACCGTACGGCTCCCGTCTGTTTTAGTTTGCATGAGCAACCTCTTTCTTTCTAACTATTTTTACTTTTTCTATTATTGGCATAATGTCAGTTCCACCCATACGCTTAGCGTAGAAATGAAACCAGTCATTACACGGTTTACATTCTCCTTGAAGAGACCATGGTAATTTGAAATTTCTTTCAGTACACCATGAGCACTCATGAAGATAACTATCGTTTATTTTATTTTCTTTCATACTCTTATAGTACGGAAAACCTTTCCTATATGCAAATTATAAATGATTATTTCTATATGGTTATTTCTATATTAATACTTGACATGGTTAGACCTTTTCCATACAGTTATGTTATGGAAGGAAAATACGAAAAATTGTATTTCTGGCTCAAGGCTGAGCTATCTTCAACTATTACAAAACATCCTAATAAAGATGTTGTTGGATGGTTAAAGATGCTCGACGAAAGCATAGAACACAATCTTTCAAAATTTGAGTAATTAACTCGGTGCCCAGTGGGAGCATGTCAACAGAATCCCACTTACTACAACTGAATAAGGAAAAAGTAAAGCTAATAGGAAAGAAGAGAAAAGCTTTACACTCGAAAGAGTGTAGCCCCCAGCATCAAAAAGGGGAGAACTGCCCATGCCCAAAAATGCAGAAGGGTATATATAAGCTATTAAGAAGGCCTAAAAACCAGGGCGACTTTTCCCAATTGGTATGCCCAGAAACCAGGCGACTTTTTACAAATCGGTTTGCATCTTTTCTATAAGCTCTTTAACCAAATGTTGATTCTCTATATTGGGTTCAAGATTTATCAAAGGTTGTCCAGTATCTAACTCAGTATAAATAGATATCTTATGAGGAGAATTCATCCTATGACCTTGCGGAAGTAGTTCTAAGTCTTCCCAAACAAGTGTATCCATAACATCTCTAACAAATCCCCACCTTAAAACTCTCATATAGTCTTGTATTCTTTTTTTAAAGACTCTGTTATTACCTGCTTTATTGTTTTGAGGAAATAGTTTGCAGTAGTATTCGTTACGATTGTATATTTCAATTAGAACATTTATGTCACAAAACTTTGTTTCAAGGTGTCCCCATCGAGCATTGTGTGACTTTGCTCTATCTTGTAGGAATTTAAGCGTCTCTTGGTCCATTAGAGAAGATAAGTATAAAGAAAGATAGGAGTATTTTCACCAAATGAAGCGCCTATGCAATTAAATTCTACATATTCGACGGCTTGCTCAATTGCCTCTTCCTCTAGGGCCTCCCTAGTATTAACGTCTACCTTATCAACAAAGTCTGGGTCTGATATAAAAGATTCAGCAAGTATCTTAACCATTTTTCTTGCATCATAAACAGCAACTGGATTTTCAAAACCCATTCTTGTGCCGTAACCTAGGTAAGCTTCAGTGAACTCTTCGAAGATTATTGCTTCGGAGTTGACATCATTTAGTTCCCAGTATTTGCTTTCACTCATATGACATTCCTTATAAACTCTGCAAGTCTAGCTCCATCACTACCGAGGTCTGAGGAATTTTTAAGCCACTTTAAAAACCTAGCCCAGTCGTCTCTTTGACCTTCGTTATCAAACTTAATCGAAACTTTCAATGGGTCAGTATCTGTATCTGTTTCTAGTTCCTCTTCTAAACGGTCAACATCTTCTAATAAGTTTTGTAAATCTTCAGCATCATAACCAATACCTTCTAAGGTTCCTGTCTTTACAGCTATATTCTCTAATAATTCTTTGAGTTCTGGTGCTTCCCATCCGCCTAACTCTACTAATCTGTTGTCAGCAATTAGATAAGCGTCTGCTTCATCGTCTGATTCAAACTCAATACCAGTAATAACTGGTACAAACCAATTAAATAAATCATCCATTTTAATTCCCTTCGGTGGACTTTGTTTGTCTAATTGATACTTCTGTCTTAAAGTCTCAATTCTTCCGTGTCCTCCTACAAGTTTACCAGTAGCTTCATTGCGAATTATTGGAGCAACAAAACCAAACCTGTCCATTGAAATGTGAAGAGTACCAATATCGTGTTGCTTTGGATTAACATCAGCTCCAACTATCTCTTTAATATTTATGTATTGTATTTTATGTTCCATCTAAACCTCTCTTAGGGTAAGGAAGAAATAAATGTTCCATTAACTTCTTCAAATTCCTGTTCGTTTTTTTGTCTGATATGTAGTGAACATACCTATGCTTTTCAACTTGATAGGTAAATTCTGCTTGAGGATATTTAGCTAGGATATCAGCTTTTCTTTGAGTCCCGACCTTAGCCCTCATAGCTCTACTTCCGTACAACTTACCATCTATTCTAACAGCAAACCTTTTACGGTTACCCTTTACATTAGGATTATTTTGTCTCATTGACCCTATATAGTTCCAATTAAGCGACTGGTAAATAGTTCCTATCTCTCCCGCCATTGGGTCTACAGTTGCAGTTACAGCTTCTACTCCTAGCTTTGCAAGTTCTTTTGTTGCTCTAGATATAAACCAAGAGTTTGAATTAGGTGGACACCACCATTTGTTGACACCTCTGTTTAAAAGTAAGAAGTTATCTTTATGTAATCCAAATTTGTCCCAGTGTCCTAGGTTAATAGAGTATTCTGGCCCGAAGCATAAAACACCACCTAATATTTTTCCGTGTTCAAACGTTTGAAAATACATACCAAATCTATGAGTCGTGATAGCCGCCATATTACCAAGGTACTCGTATTCCTCAATAACTTCTTTAGCTGTCTTGTAGTCTATGGGTTCTATCCAAGCAGTTTTTAAAGCTTCATCTGATAATGGTTCAAATAAACCTTGCTCTTCAGCTTGTTTTTCCAGTCTTCTGTTGTACTGGTGGCAAATACCCACTTCGATACCGCTCAATTCTGTCATTATAAATCATTCTCTTTCTCGTGTTTGGGTTCTTAATCTCACTTATTGGGTCCGACTTTGCTGGCTTTTCTTTTTTACGATGTATGTACAGAGCTGTTATTCCAACTGCTACGTCATACTTCAAACCAGTCTTATCTTTATTCTGATAAGACCTTTGAATTTGTGGTCTTGTAAATTTACCTTTAGTAAATTCAAAGATATCTTCAACACTTATTCCCACTTCCCTACATACTCTTTTTACATGAATAGGATTTATAAGTGATATTTTTTTCATTTTAGGAATGTCTTTTTTGTACTTTGGATTATCAATAATCTTACTAGCTATGTATAAATCCCATACTCTAGTTCTTTCATGAGCTGTTCCATTTCTAAATCTTTTTATATGATATGCAGATAGTCCAGTCTCTGCTTCTAAACCCCTATCATCAAGATTTAAATTATTAAACAAGTTCTTAAAGACTAGATGTGTTTTTTCTAAAGAGTAAATCTTTATCAAGTCATCGTATACTGGTAAATCAGCATACTTTTTGTAATAGCTATACACTAAAGTTCCTTCCTAATATCTATGTTTAACATATCATTCAATGGTAATTTGCCTGTATGTTTAGCCCAGTCCATTATGTTGTCTTTAAGCCAAACTTTAGTTCTACCACCATTTATTATCCAGTCTGGTTCGGGTAGATTCTCCCTTTTAACCATCATTGATACGTGCGTTGTAGGCACTTGCAAAATCTTTGCGATTTCACTTACGCCTACAATGCTCGGTTTTTCCCCGTTAGAAAGGGGCATCGTTTGGTGCCACTTGTTGGGTGTTAGCTACTGGAGCGGGTACATTTTGTTGTGCCGCTGGAGCAGTCTGAACTTGTACGTTATCTGTACTTACACTGTTACTGGCTTGAGCCATACCTGTGCAAACAGCGTACTTGGTTGATAAACCAATTTCGTCTGCAACGATTGTCACTGATGTTTTTTCGTTGTTATCTCCATATTGAGAAACTTCAAGTTTACCAGTTACAATAGCTCTTACAGACTTTCTTCCTTGATTAGCCACGGATTTCATCCATGATTCAAAAAGGTTGGTTGCTTGCTCTTGAAAGCATATTACAGAGAACCATGAAGATTCTTTTTCCTGTCCCATACTTACAGAGAGTCTAGCTTTTAAGTAACTAGAACCATTCTTTGCTTCTTTTATTTCTACATTGGTAAGATTCCCTACCGCTGTATATGCATTATTAGTTGCCATTATCTATCTCCTAACTTATTCTACGTCCATTATTGGCTCGAACACATACCCAAAATTTTCAAGTAGTGCCATGCATGCGTTTTCTACATCACTCAATTGGAATGCTACGATTCCATCTGACCTGCCGTCTGGCATATTGACGTAAACGAACGGCTTAGACAAAGAACCAATTGCTTTATGATTCTTGTCTGATTGCTCTTTAGCTTTATAAAAAGGGCGAGCAAACTGTACGTGTTGCTTACCCGCTTTAACTTCGTACCGAGCATTACCTTTCCAATTTTCTTCATCGGAGTCAGCTCCTCTGAATTTATTGTTAGGTATTTTTAGTTTTTTCATAGCAGCAACTTGCTTACGCTTGCCTTTGCTACGACTCCTGCGGTTAATACAAGTACGACATTTACACTTACGCTTTTCTTCGTCTGTGTTGGCGCATTTGCCCGCAGCATTTTTTTTACTATTAGGTTGTCCAATTCCAGATTGACCCGAAAATCTATTAGCCTTGTATTCGTCCCAAGACTCTTTTTCGGGGTCCCATCCTCTTCTAGCCATCTAGTACAATTCTCCCATCATCTCCAAGACTTGTACCCTTAGGTAGGTCTTGAGAATATTTTAATTGAGCTGTAATCTTTTCAATACGAGCTTTATCGTATTTCTTAGGTTGTATATTTTCCCAGTTGTTTGCAAGAGATTGTGGGTTCAAGGCTACCTTATCACCATATTTTTGTGAATAGGCCGCACAAGCTGTCATCGTAAGGAGCTTGTATTGGTCTATAGGTATGCCAGTTTCTTCATAGATACCAACTAATCTTTTGATACCTGCCATCCACTTGCCTGCATTGACCTTATCTCCTTTAGGAGCAGTTCCAATAAATTCTTCAAAGGCATCCCAAATCTCATCGTTAGGTGTTCTTTTTCTACCATTAGCAGCAACACCCAACTCAAAGGTTTCAACAACTTCTGTCTCAACAACCTCTTCTTCAACTACCATAGTTGATGGAGCATTGACACTTAATTGATAAATGTTACTAACCCACTTGTCTTTTCCGTTACTTTTTTTAAAGACTTTAATTATTTCTAAGTCAGTAAGTTCTTTCAAGTATCTTTGAACACTTCTCGTGCTCATGTTTGCACGTTCAGCTAGTAATGCTTGTGATGGAAAAGCTTCCATCGTATTGTTATCAGCAAAACTAGCTAAAGCGAAATATGTTCTAATGGCTTTATCAGATAAAGTATTACCTTTAGCATCTTTAAAATTCAAAAGCCAATTAGGCATCCTAGTAAAATTAACTTCCCATTTAACTAAGAAGTTATCCGACATTAACCTAGCTCCTTTAGGTCAACATTATATTTTTTAGATAATGCTGTATCAAGAAAGTAGTTTTCTTGTGACCATAGATGTAAAGCTACACCAACTTTGGAAGCTGCTCTTTTGAAAGCATCAGATTCCATTTTTTTGATTTGTTCTCCTACAGACTCACCAGTATTTTGTGGTGTACCTGCTCCAGAAACTGTAACCTCTTTGCCATCAAGGGTAACTGTTAACTTACCTTTAACTGCAACTGGTACATCTTCTGATTTAATGATTTCAAAATCCCAATCATAAGGTCCAACTACCTGTAATAGTCTTTCTGAAACGCTTGAATGGGGAACATAACTTTCTGTTCTGCCTCCGCCCATCTGACGTTCTTTAATAAATTTACCAGTAAATTGTTTACTGAGTCTGATTAAGTCTGTTGGCATTGTGCCATCAGTTTTAGTTGTATCGTCCATTGTTCTCCAATCGTAGTGCTTGCTAAGTATAACAAGCTAGTCTGACATTTCTTGTCTTTAATTAAAAAAAGCATAAAGATAAATTCGTTTACCTTCGGCTTCGTCTTGTGTTCTTATTGCAGCATTTAAGTTACTATACTTTTTCTTTGCATAATTGGCTTGAGCTGAAATAGCCACTCTTCGTTTTTCTATATTGTTTAGTTCGTCCCCTATGAAATCTTCATAGTGTATAACAAACGTTTTACCCCTGTTGTTAAGTAATTGGTCAATGACTTCATCAGTAAATATAGAAGATGTTCTACCAGAACCTTTTCTATTTGATACTGGTATATCACTTACCTCGTATGGTGTTATCACCATTTTGTACCTCCCAGTTATATTATTAACCTTAAGGTATTTCTCTAAATAATGCAAGTTATTTTTTCAATAAAATAATTACTAAATCTTATTTTCTAAATACTTATGGTGTACAATAGAGTATGGCTGATATATTTGAACAAAGATATAACGAAGATTGTATAGTTTGCGGAGGAAATCCGTGTTTATCAGACTGTCCAGAATTTTTATTAGATAATGATATAGATGACATCAAACCCATAGCGAGTCTATTTGAAAATTATATTGTTGACAATGACATACTTAACAATGAACTAACAAATCAAATAGGCAATCACTTCATGATTATTGCAGATGCACTTTTAAAAGCTCAGAAAGATTGGGAGAGCAAAACTTATATGAATAGACTTCAAGAAGTTATAGGTAATTTTCACTTCTATGCAGATTTTACAGAGACCTTGAACGACGCTGGAGCTTTTGATACAGTAGAGGAAGTAATTGAATATATAAAGAATCCACAAATGTTTGATAAACTTTATAACTTTTGGCACGAACTAGGTAATCCTTCTTCACAAGATGAAATGTTTACATTATTCAGAGAAAGAGTTATAGACTACAAGAACTTGCAATAATCTAATAGATACCATATGATGAAGTTATGGATATCTTTGAACAATATTTCGATAAACAATTAAGTTACACCTATTACAAGTACGAAAACGAATCTTGGTATAAAAAAGGTGTTGACTCTCTTGTCTTGAATCAAGAGATGTTACCTTACTATATATTTGAAATGATAGAGGAAGAGCCAGACGATTGGTTATATTTCCCAATACTTAACAGAGAAGGTGAACGACATAGGTTCCTTGACTCTCAAGCAGATTTTATTTTCTATTTTAAGAAACACACATCAAAACTATATTCTGGTGAACCTTCAGCTCTTAGGGCAAGAATAATAGAGCTGTGGCAAAAAGAAGGTGCTAAGTATTACAATGCTAATCTTATTGAACTTTCTAACGACTTTAAGTATGTAGCTTTTCCCAAAGAAGAATTTACTGACCTACTTTCAGAACACGAGATGACGCCCGCAGTTTTACATTTGTTAAAAAATTATGGTAGCTTGACAAACCTAGATGGTTTACCATAGTATGGAATTAACACAGAGAGGGAGACACAATGATAGATACTAAAAACAAAACAATTAGTAGAAAGACTGAACGAGAATATAGACCATCATATGCAGTGACACATGTACCAGTGGCTAGAGCAAATGCTGCTAAAGCAACTAAGTGGGAAGGCCGTAGATATTTAGGCCGTACTACAACTGGTGGGGACGTATGGATTAACTTTCTTATAGAAAGAGATTCTACAAAGCCTAGTGCAAATGTAACATTGAAAATATGGTCGTCAGCAAGCTTAGATAGACTTAGAGAAGACGGAGCAAAGTTAGCTGATTGTCGTGTATCTTTTGGTACGGGCAAACCTATGGACAGAGACTTAGAGTCCTATCTAAATGACAGAAATAATACACATGGCAAAGTTACTGAACGTACACTTGATTATCTAGAAGAGGTTATCAGTAAATGTTCACTGACTAATCCAAGACGTTCACAGTTTTGGGCTGTTGCCAATCTTATTTTTGTCGGTACTTATGACGATTGTAAAACATTTACTAAAAGATTCACACTCACAGAGTTGTTACGTGAGTGGAATATTAAAGAGAACTATTCATAATGAATGAGATTATTGCTTTTCAAAGTTATGTATTAGAGTCTGCATATAGAGTAAACAGTATTACATTAGAGCATTACGTTACTAAATCAGTAAATATTTGGGAAGATGAAAACATGCATATAGATGCTGTTCTTTTGTTGATGGGACACATACAAAAAAATAGAAAGGCTGTTGAAAAATTCCTAGATGATGATTTATTTTGGAAAAACCTTGAGGTATCAATAGATGCGGGATTGATTACTGAAGAGGGACTCATTACAGATAAAGGTGTAGATTTTTCTGCAAGAATGGGTTTTGATACCCTTACTTCAGAAGAAGAGTGATTAATATAGTACAGTGATACTATAATCACTCACACGGGCGTGAATGGATAGACTTATTGTGGTTGCGGGACGGTAATTACGAAAAGTAACGAGGGTTCGATTCCCTCCACGTCCACTAAGGCAAACGGAAGTATTATTTAAATAATGGTGTATTTAGTGTACTGTTTGCCTTTTAGTTTGAATACATGGAGATATTATGAATGAAATAGATAAAAAATTATATAACGAATTTGGTCGTGATGTTTATAGGAATAAATGGGACAAAGACGGCAAAGAGGCCAAGGCGGGGTATAGAGCTGAAGATTTATTTGCGGCATCTGCCTTAAAATATTATCCCGACTTAAAACCTTCTACTGAAGAAGAAAATATAAAAGACCACATAGATTTTAAATGTGAAGGTTTAGGTACAGTAGATGTTAAAGCAAAGAAGCAATCTTTTGACGAAGGTCTTATATGGATAGAGTTAAAAAATGTTATAGGAGAAGATGGTTGGCTTTTTGGTAATCAAGACAGAATTGCTTTTGAATGGAATGACCACTTTAGAATAGTCCGAAGAGACTGGTTACATACTAGGGTCGGTGACTTGTTAGACAAGGCTAAACCAGTAAAGCATAAGAGCAGAGCTTTATATAACTATTATGACAGAAGTCAGTATGGGAATAAAGACTTGCTCACACAAATAACAACTCAAGATGTTTACTTTGTTACTGAAAGCACTATTGATTTTGCTACAGAACAAGAAGTAACCCAATATAGAGAATCAACATTTGGTTAAAGAGCTTATAGAAAAGATGCAAACCGATTTGTAAAAAGTCGCCTGGTTTCTGGGCATACCAAT
>Ga0233444_10005095_pt1 | contig 12250 bp, 17 predicted proteins | sample SI_124_October20_6_FD_182792 | JGI IMG/M metagenome (GOLD analysis project Ga0233444, IMG submission 182792) | Seawater microbial communities from Saanich Inlet, British Columbia, Canada - SI_124_October2016_10_MG | ecosystem: Environmental > Aquatic > Marine > Inlet | place: Canada: British...
TATATAAGAAGAAAAAGTACAAATTCTGCGAGGGTACGTACAATTTGAACATTTTTGGCATTCGTGATACCACCTTTGTCGATGACAAATTCAATGATTACATTGGCATAGTCTATGAGAATGACCTAGTCCAATTCAAAGTGGATTTATATAAAGCCACAACAGACCCTTCGATCCACTGGTTAAGAAATCCACTCAATAAGAATGGTACCGCAATAATGCTCGAAGGGCAGTACCGAGGTTGCTATAAAATTGGTGTTCATGGTAGGACTGGCTCCTTTCCCTACGAAGCTCTTGAACAATGCGGTGAAATGGAATACGTGAGGGATTCCAATAAGGATAATGTTCTTGATATTGATCCATCTAAGAAGATAAAAGGCATATTTAAGACTAACCTGCACCGTTGTAGTAGATACAAAATAGTCCGATATGTATCTCTATACTCCGCAGGATGCCAAGTAATTCAAGATCCAAAGCATTTTGATGCCCTTATGGATACTGCCAAGAGACAAGTATCGCTGGCTGGGGAGATAAGTTCAGTTATACCCTTTTTAACATCAACGATTTATAGGATGTTAAGATCCGACCAAGCAGCAGGTGCTTTCGCATTCTCTATGATAGTGGTGAATACGATGATAAAAGAAGCAAATGAGTATGCCACACTTACTCTCACCCTTTTATCAATTATCTGGGTTGGATTCAAGCTCGCAAACGAAATAGTTTTAAGAAAAAAGTTAAAGAATAAAGAATGATAGAAATAAGTATAGCCGATATAATAGCAGCATTCACAGGAATCGTCCTCTTTTGGATTCTAGTTTACTCAGCGGAGAAGGACAAATTCGATGCGACCGATGAGAAACATAAGTTTGGCTCGTGGTGTAAAAACTTTTGGAACAAGAACAATGATAATGTCCTTGCTCACCTTTTTGTCTGTGCTTTCTTACTCATTATCGGAATTGAGAATACAACAACGCTCCTTAGTAAGCACTTTGATGTGCCTCAGGATCTATCCCATGTAGGAGCTAGTGGTTTAATAGGATTCTCTTCCTCATTAATAGCAGACCTCCTTAAGCGAATGATCAAATCCGTAAAGAAATGAATAAAACTTCCATCATTACCCTAATGGCTATTGCTCTTGGGGTGATGACTATTGTAGCGACCAAACAACAATTCAAGGTTAAAGTAGTAACTATAACTGAAACGCACACTGACACCTTACTTATTGAGAAACCAGCCGATACGGTATTTCTTGACAAGGTGCGATATATAAGTAAACCAATACACGATACTGTGTATGTCAATCAAAAAGGTGATTCAATAGCCAATTTTAGCGGAAAATTCTTCGTAGACAGTGCCGTTACGGTGCTATACTCAATTGATGTCAAAGGAATGATCGAAGGGTTTAACTTTGGAGCCGTTAAGAATTATCCCCCTCAAGAGGTTATAACCAACACAATCACCAATACCATCACTGAGTATCAAACGATGGAATACAAGGCTATATGGGGTGTTTTAAGCATGAATATGCTGGGTAATCCAACCATTGGTTTAGATTTCCAGAACCATAATAAGGTTTTTGGGGTTAACTTTAATCCAATAGATAAAGTAGTTGGATTCAATTACAAATTGAGATTATTCAAAAAATGACAAACGCAGAAAAGATAGCCGAGCTAGAAGCTAGTTTAACTGGAGATATGTTTGCCGATATGGATATCAAGGATCAAATTCATAAGCTGAAGCTAGAGGAAGCAGGAGGTAGCTGCGACATTGATGACCCTGAGTGTGAGGCTTGTGGGTCTTAAATTAACATTTACCCTTATCTTAAATACGAGTGTAATACTTACACTGCATAAAAAAACTCCTAGAGTCACCACACCCTAGGAGTTTTTACACAAATTCTAAAAGTTTTTGACCAAAACTTATTGTCGAAAAAAAATGATGGACATTCCTTTATGCCCTTTGGTTATACATAATTAAAATATTAGGTAACACACCTAATTCCAGTGTAATCAATACGTTGATTAAAACGTAATGGTTCAATTATTTCGATGGTATATAATGTAATCACTTGCTCCTAATTGGATATCACTTGGGATATGATGAGCATCATTCCAATTCCCTGTTTCTCTAAAAGATGCTCTTTTGGAATTTGGACGCTTCGACATATTATCAAATAGATCATAAATTGGATCGTGTAAATAAGAATTTTTAGTTCCATCGGACCATGTAACAGTAATCATGCTGTTTTGTCCATACAGACTTTTAAGAAGAGTAAAACTATTTTTATATATTATTTCCATTATCACTAAGTTAGGTTGTTCAAAAAAAAATTATAATTTACAGTGTGCAAATTTATAACAAATAATAATATATTATATCATTATTCTATAAAAAAGTTCTCTTTTTTTTCTCGGTCTTTAGAATTTCATCCTCGTGATACCCCAATTGTCTCTTGATTTCATTGACCTTATTCTGATATCCAATAATTTGTGAATTCAATTTTTTGATTCCTGTCATTATACCAGCCGTAGTATTAGCCGAAGTTGTCATGTCTTGGATCAATTTGTACCTTTCACTCCTTGTAAGTAAAGCCTCCTCCAGTAAGCCTTCCGCTTCTTTTAAATCCTCAATCATCAAGTTCTGTCCATCTAGTTGAGATTTCCGATTTCTTGTGGATATACATGAACCTCTTCCCCTTATTTAAGTAGGTTGTGATGTACTCATTCGAGGCATAATTATCTACTTGACTACCCTCTGGTAAATCTTCCTTTTTAGTTATAATCTCACAGCGATCATTGGAAATTGGATTGGTACCGTAAACTGGTCTCCAATAATTATTAGGTTCAACTTTGACTGGTTTCATTTCAAAATCAATGAACTCATCATTTGTGTAGAGCAACTTCTTTGCCTTTGAATGTACGCTCGTACGTAGCAGGACATATTCATTGTTATTGGGTTTTGCTTCCTTTAGGGTTATGTAATTCTCCATTTAATTCTAGTTTTGACTTTTTGATTTTTCTTTTTCACTTGCTCTTACGGTGTAGTAGCCGTAGCAATCCAGACACTTGTATTGCCTTCTAAAAACACCTGTCGCACTTCTCCGCAGACAAGTCTTGTGTTTGTGGTATGATCCACACTTGGGGCAGCTTATATTCTCAGAATCGGTACTAAGGTTTGGGTGGCTCTTCATAAATGGTCTTAATCGGAGGTAGACATCTTGTAAAATTTGGACATCCATATCGCAGTATTTTACCATTTTCTTCAATGCCTTTTTATCTCCCCTCGCACAGCCTTCCCATAAGGCAATGCCACCTGTATCCATCTTAGCTCCAACACCTAAGTATTGTGCTATATAATCAAGCTTATTGGAAGAGAACTTGAATACCTTTCTCGCTTCTTTTAAGGTGTCTACGCTTAAAGTAGGAGGGATTGGCTCTAGGTTGTGATATATGAGCCTAGCATTAATTTTTTTAATGTCATACTTGTCAGCATTATGCCCCACAATCATATCTGCCGACATAATTACTTCTCGTATTTGCTTACATATTTCAAGATCATCAGTAGTTGATTTGTTGAAATCCAATAAGAAATGCTTAATTTTTTTTTGATGATACCATTTGTATGAAATACATATGATATGCCAATCTTGTGTGATTTGACTCGGTTGAATATTTTGATTCCACAATCCCCAACTTTTAGTAGTCATTTGGGATGTCTCTATATCATAGAAAAGAATCCTTGGTTGTTTTTTCATAAAATCTTATTGGTAATTAACATTTCGAGAAGCTCGTAGAAGGTTGATTTATCCATACACACCACATCTTTGAACTTCTTCTTTTTTCTAATTACGATGTTGTAGTGTGTTTTTGTCTTGGGCATCGATTCGAGAATGGCTTGTGGATCAAAATTCCGCTCGACATTCTTTGCTTGTATGTAGAAGGGATCAGTATAGCATAGATCCACTTTTAATGAATCAAGCATTTTAGATGCGAATCGACTGGTTTGGCATTCCTTATATCCTAACTCAATGAACTCCTTGCGTAGTTGTCTTTCGTATCTATGTCCTTTGGCTCTAGCCTTACTTCCAGAATTAGAATTTAGATTTCCTCTTGGTCGTTTTTTAATCATACATATTTCTTAAAATGAGATAGTCAAGCCAATAGTCAAACCACTTTTCTCTAATTTGCTTTTCACTTGATGTTTTGGCTGATATATATCGCTGATATGCCTTTTTTTGTTCATCTAGCCTATATTTCATCCCATTTTTGGGTAGCCATTCATAGTCAACCACTTACCTATAAAGTTACATTAAAACCAACAATAAATAACATATTGTAACACCAATTAAAATGGAATATCCTCATCATATTTGATTTCTACAACATTCTCTATTGGGTCCTTGACTTTCCCTTCATTTTTAATATTATAAACCACATCCTCATAGCCATCAATATAGAATCTCCAATCTCGTAATTGTAAGCGGATGGGATTATTTCTGCTATTCAAACTACCACCAGATTCCAAGTTCCTATCTTTAGCAACAAGCATCTGAGTAGTCATTCTTTCTAATTTATCCTCGTGATCAATAAGCCTATGCCAACATATACATGAGTCGGCTCTATTGCTAAAGAGGGCACCCCCTTCGACATCGCTAATTCTTGGAGCTCTTAAATTTCCAGTAGCCTCATCAATCTCTCTTCTCGCACTTGTAACGGTGTGAAGAGATAGCATAAGGTTTACCTTAGTTTTTGTTGTAAAGTTTAACATATCACCACACAAGCGATAATTAGCTTCATGGCTAGTCTCACCACCAATACGATCAGTCTGAAATCCTGAATATGGGTCTAAGAACACCATATCGTAATGCTCCTTATCCAACATCTTATAACAAAGCTTTAAAGCATCACTAATTGTTCTTATATGTCCACCACGAGCCATTATGAATGTATAATGGTCATCTACAAACTTATTTCCCCTGTGAAACTCTTCAGAGGTTGTTTTATTCAAGGGCTTCTGTAGGTATAACTCAATGATTTGCCTTTTTAATGATCCAGCGTTATTCTCCATACCCATAATTATTATTTTCCATTTGTGCTTGAGAGCAGCCAAAAGGGTTAAGAAAATAACACTAAATGTTTTGCCTACTGAGGTATGACCGATGTGGATATTAAAGGTTGAGGGTTTGAATAAAAAGTATTCATCCATTATTTTAGAACCTGTCGATAGTCCCATAGCTACATTATCATCTCTTACGCTATTCAAATAGGCAAAATCATCTTCATAGTTACTTAGGTATTTAGCGATATCAACTTCACTAACGGTATCTATATCGGATACTTTTGAGTACCTAGATTCTCCATATTCTTGATTGGTTTCTCCCTTACCTTGAGTCTTATCTCCATATCCATCCTTAAACACTTGTCTTGCGGATTGTTTCCAATCACCGTTATGAATAAGCATTGTATACAAAGCATAAGGATAATAAGCCTTGCTAGGTTCAAGTTCAGTGCTAGAACTAAATGATTTGAAACATCCTGATGCCTTTAAGTAGTTGCCACTATGTTTTGATGTCGATTGTCCAGGTCTCTTATAATATTCTCTTTGTGAGTCTTCACTGACAAAAGTCCAACCTGCTTGGAGTAATATTTCTGATATGGACATTCCATTTTTGTCAAAATCCTCCCAAGGTGTTAATCCCTCATTGCTCTTCGTAATGTTAAAGCTATTTTTTAATACGGAAGTTGGTACTTTAATCGGTTCAATTATTTCATTAAACTCTCTAGCGGATGAGAATATAATTTCTCGTTCTTCTGGAGTAATAGTTGGAATTTCTCTAAACGAGTGTTGTATGAGTTTGTACCCCTTTGTGGGCCACGTACATATGTATGATGCTTCTCCTCTTGTTTCTATTAGTACAAGATCAGAATCTTCTCGTTCATCCTCGGTAGGAGGTCTCATTGCTAGTTTTAATGATTTTTCAATAACATCACAACGGTAAAGCCAATGATAGCCTCCGCTTTTAGTTTGAATAATCATTAGCTTATTTAGGAGTTTACCGTCTTGCTCGTTGATTTTTTCTTTAAAACGATCATATAAGGTACTTGTGATGTCATATTTGGTATCAATATCAATTACCTCAAGACCGTTTGTTTCGGTATTACCTGAGATTGATCCACATATTATTCCAACTCCATCTCCTTTGAGATCTTGAGCTGTTCTCATTTCACTTTGCCATTGTTTCCAGCTTCCTTCTGCTGGGGTTTTGTCATTGCTGATACCAATTACGTTTAGGTTGGCATCTATAAATTTTTTGATTGTTTCTTTGGAGGTCATATTTATTGGAGGAGGTAAAAAAGGGGGTAATAAAACCCCCCTCTTTGAACTAAAAAAAAAGAAAAAAAATGGTTGTTTAGAAAGGCATTACTTCCTCTTCAAGAACTGGTTCTTTAGTTGTCTTAACCTCATCCTCATTACCCCAATAAGCATTTACTTCTTGACAAAATTTGTCAAAAACTTTTAATTGAAACTCTGATACCTCAGAATAATCCCAATCAGGTTTCCCTAATTTTACAGTCTCAACAGCTATTGGCTTGTCCCCAATTCGCTCCTTTTTAATAGGATCGTAGTAGGCTGATTTTACAGGTGTTCCACTTTGTTCCACTCCAACTCCTCTGATTTCTCGACCTTCATCATTTGTGAACTTGAAAACACTAATAGTCATCGGATCACCTATCTTTATTCTAGGTATTTTATCTATAAAGCTCGATGAAAATCCATTTATGTTTCCTCTAGCATTAAGGAGGCTACAACTAATTTGAACATCTGGATTATCTCCAGTCATATCACTAAAAACCAAGCACATTCTTCTTTGTCCAAAAGCTTCATTTTCAAATGCCTTAATAAGTTGCACTTTAGGGAGTTTATTAAAAAGTTGTTCGGCTATTAACTGACCTTTATTCTTGCCCATTTCAAGCTCTCGAACTCTATATTCATTTTGATTCTTTAACTCTCCATTGTCATTTTTTTCAAATACATTGTCTGCTTCTTCACCTTTTAACCTTCTTACAAAGTAGCTATCTGGTTTTATTTCAACATATACCGTATTTCTGGTTGATCCACCCTCATCTAACATTAAATTTCCAACATTGGCTTTCATATACTATCTATTTAAATTAAAAATTATTACTATTTAACAACTTGAGATGTGGAATCTTCAGCTGTTCCAACAGCATATAATTCCTCACAAGCTTTATCTTCAAATGAGCTCTAGCAGTCTCATCTCCCTTTATCAAATGATCTAGGTATAATTGTGCTCTTTTTACCAAAGTATTAGTAATACCTGCCTCACTCATTATTTGCTCATCCGTATACTCTAATTGCTTCATAAAGTAGTAGTAGATGGCAAGTGCCATATAACCTCCTCCTGGAACGGTAAATACTCGACCCTCTTCTGATCTATTAAGTACATGGACTTGCCTTATTAATGCCATGTAAAGGGATTGTGGAGGATTGGGTAACCTCTTATAACTTCTTATTTGGTGTGCGTTTAGTAGCATTTATTTTATGGTATTAGTTAGTCGCTTGAAATAGCTGATTTTGCCTCGATCTTTACAATCAATGACTCTAGCCTTATTGGTGACAAGCTTATTTTTAAAAGAATTTGATATTATGGTCTTCTCCTTATTTAAGGACTTAATTTCTCTTCCAATTTCATTGGATCTCATCGCTAAATCAATGTCTTCTTGAGTGCCTTGGATGGTTTCATTTTCTCTGATGTAATTTTTTCTTAAAAACTTGTCGCTGAGAAAACTACCAAGGGAAACTGCCTCTGAATTAGCCTCTGGATGAATCATAGATAGGTTTTGGTCTATTTCATCTTCGCTAAGATTAGATTCATAACCCTCTTTGATAATGATTTTTCCTTGATCGATTAAGTCTTGAAACTTTCGAGATACAGTAAGGATTGATTCAATGTCTTGTTGTTCTAACTCAATATGATGAGCTGTTAGAGATTGATCATAACACCAAACATAAATTTGTCCATATATGTTAGGGTTAAGATCTACAAAGGGTAAGCAATAGCTTTTAACTTGAAAAGGATAGCTTGGATTGATACCATCCTTGTATTTGTCCTTCGCAAATTCTGACATGGTCTTAATTTCCACGATATAATCAGGGACTACCATTACACCACTCTCAATTTGGTCTATGACATCTTGTTGAGTAATGCTCTTATCATAAAATCCAACCCCATCGATATTACATTGTAGCCAAGGAAATGACTTGTGTATTACCGTATATGGGAAACTAAGATGAGATGACATCTTGTTTTTTTTGTTAAAATTTATAACATGATTGTTTTCCTTTCCTTTAAGGTCTAAATATTGACTATCTCGAAGGGTAATATCCTCAAAAGCAGTACCATAATGTACGGCTGTATTTGCTGATAAATCTTTTGGCTGAGTTCGACCTAGTTTCTCATAAAATAGCTCTGTTACTGAATAGTACTCATTTCTGTTAAATAGTACACCCATATCACTACCACCAATACCTTTCATCCTTTGCGATAACCAATCTTTATGGGATTGATTCTTGGTGGGTATTAAAATAAGGTCTCCTATCTCTATCATGTGCTACAAATATATATAGTAACATAATATATTATAACACTATTTTAAATTATTTTGAGATTTTAATTAAGAAAGATGATAAGTCCTTTTTAAAAGGTCATACATTCTCTTCTTTAAGCTGAATTTAATGTCATCTCGATTACCAAACTCCCAGGTGTGATGACACTCTTGACATATTAAAATAATATTCTCTTCTTGGTATTTATACGATGGATACGCACCCTTACTTAGAACATGAGAAAAGTAATGGGCTAGGGGAGTCTCTCCCAGATCGGTATGACAACACTCACATTGATGAGGTCTGCTTAACCATATTTTTAGGAATAGCTTCTTTATTTGATTGGCAATTTTAAGGACTTAGGAGTGGAGGAAAACTCATCAGCTCCCTTATATGAGTCGTACATATCAGCGAGCATTAGTATAGCACGTGATATAGATCTTTTTTCAGCCATCTCTACTGTGTAGTTAGAGGAGGTTGTTAGGGGAGAAGCGGAGGCATAGGTTTCTACCACTTTACCCTTTGGGTCTGTAGCGGTACATTTTATAATAATGTGAAACCCATCCTTACCTTTAACGGTCATCGAATTACAAGCTTCCATATCTATTGTATAGGAAAACTTCTTATTCTTGATGATTTTACGAATTCCAGACATCAATATTAGATTGATATTTTCTCCACTCGCTTCATCGGTATATGTTGAGTAATCTTTAGGATCTAAATACTTCACTCTCAAGTTCTCCGCTTTCATCTAGTTCCGCTATCAACAAGGGCCAATTAATAATTCTTCTTACATTCAAATCCCTTTGTAGAATATTTCTTAAAATATGCTTTTTGTATAGCTTGGGATAGTGGTTGGTTACTAATTCTTTGATTCTTGTGAGTTTGTTAATGTAGGTGTTGTCTTTCATCACTACATCCATTTCATTGGAAACTAGAACCTTTTTTATTCTATATACATCCTTCTTCATCTCTACCTAATAAGTCCTTCTAACACTCTGTAAAGATAAAAAAAACCCCATTGACATGAGGTTATTTTAAAAATCTACTATGTACCTAAAAACTATCCAGTGAGCTTGTCAATAATCTTGTTTTGTCTTGCTACGGTTTCCTCTAGCGTTCTTATTTTCTTCATGGCATCGGATAGTGCGGCTCCAGAACTTCCATTATCCCCATCTCCATACATTTCTCCCTTACCCGTGACAATCCAATTGATACTCACACCATACCTTTCACTCAAGGCTATGATTTGATTTAGAGTAGGATTTTGTCTCCTACCAGCAATGGCTACCACAGTCGCTCTAACAACTCCTAATTTATTGGCAAAATCTACTTGAGTCTCCATCGCTGATTTACGCACTTGCTCAAATCTATCACAAGCGGGCATGAGTACACTGGTGGAAATCTTGGTGGCACTACTTGCTTTCTTTCTCCAAGTATTCGTTTCTTCCTCGGTTAGCTTACGAGAAAACATTTTTGGATTTCCATGTCCAACCTTGGTATTGAGTTCAATGTATTTAAGGTTAAGGAATGGCATTTTGTCTCTCAGCTTACCAATAAACGCAAGATTAATATCGGTTGTCCTATCAAGTGAGGTTATACCAGAAACAACAGAAACAGAAACTCCTAGTTCATGTGCCACTAGGCTTTCCTTAGAATCCAAGGCTTTGATTACTTCAATAAATCTTATGTTGGCATCAAATTCACGATAACCATCCTTATCAAACCTTCCAATTTTGTGATTCTTATATTTATCAAACGCTTTTAAGATACTGGGATCATCATTTTTTAATGGAATACTAGCCTTTTTGTCAATAGATTTTTCAACTTTCATTGTTATATTTTGTCAATATTACTTTATTATATCTTACTATTCTTGGGTAAATGTATACTCTTTGTTACAATAAGTCAAGTTACTTTACTTATTTTAATTACTTTTTCTCAATTGAGTATCCTCTGATTGTTTGGAGTTTATGGCTGAAAATGCAGCTGACAAGGTTGTGGAAACGGTATAATCAGCATAATTTTTTATAACGGTTACCTCATCATCTCCAAGCATTTTAGCTACTGCGAAAAGAGGTGTTTTATAGTGATTAAGCATTCTCATAGCAAAAGTATGTCTAAATCTATGTGCTCTAAAAATCCCCTCATCATCCTTAAAATTTAGTTCTTTGGATAGAGCTATTAGGTACTTACGAAACCTAAAATATGAATTGTCATACAATTTTTCATCAGTATATTTATAATTACCATCAATAAAGGGTTTCCAGGGCATATTACCTTTTAATTGGTCTATGACATTTCTTAACTGAGGAGTAACTGGGATTGTATATTGTACTTTTGATTTTTTTCTATTACCAATTAATGCGGGTCCATCTATTGTTTCACTTATTTCTAGGATATTTGGCTTACCAAAATCAACAAATGTCAAACCAGAATAAGCCATCATTAATGTGATTAATCTGTATTTTTCATCATATAAAGTAGTTCTCTTAGACATTCTAGGATTCCAACGGTGTAAATCTAAATGTTTATGAGACTCTATGACTTCTATCCACTTCCAATCAATTGCTTTAGCTCCTGCTTTTTTCTTTACATCCCTATCTTCTAATTCACTCAATACTCCTCTAAAGGGATTGGGAATTATACTATCCATAAAATCATTATGCTTTTTATCAAAAAAGTTAAATAGTGTTGAGAATGTCGTAAGTCTACTTTTAATAGTTTGGTACGCTAGTTCTCTACCTAGAGTACGATAGGTATATTCATAGCACCAATCTTTAAAATCATCGACATCTAATGTCTTTAATGCTCTTGGATGCGTTTTAAGAATCCCAAAATCAGACAATTGCTTTTCTAAAAGGTATCGCTCCCACATACTAATGTGAGAGGTATAAGATTTATTTGTTTTACTAGTCATTTTCTTTTTCTCAATTGCAAAATCAAAAGCCTGTAAAACAGTCATGGGATACTTTTGAATATCGAGTCCATTATATTGATCCTTTACCTCATCAACATTTCTAAACATGGTGTGATCGTAGCCTAAAATCTCCTCTTCAATTTCCCATATTTTAGACATCTCTTTTCTGTACTTGGACCCCTTGAAATTTCCATTTACCCAATCTTTTTTTGAGTCATCACAATACAATCCCAAGGAGAATTTTCTTGTTTTTCCTTTGAAGGATATACAAGCATATGCTACTCCTCTTTTTGGATTTGAATTGGTGGAGGCATCCGATAAATAGAAGCATATAGAGATTTTATTTTTTTCAACAATTTTCATTTTTCCCTTATTTTTAGTTACAAAAATTTATTTAACAGTTATAAAATATCTCAAAAATCTTCTACGGATTCTCTACGGGTCGTAGAAGATTGGTAGAATAAATCGTTATGATATATTACATTACAGCAAATATATATAACGAATCATTGAAATATTGATAAATAAGGGTATTATTTTTTGTTATAATATAATAACCTGCTGTTATGCAAGGTATGTATAGAATAATTGGTGATTTGGTGTTCTCAGGGAGAATAAGAAGGTGATCATTGAAAGTGAAATTAATATCCAAACCAGAGTCTTTTTACTGAGCATCAGTTTTCATTTTAGCAATTAAATGAT